>Ga0335072_10005228_pt1 | contig 19121 bp, 13 predicted proteins | sample Lox_Sample_21_FD_206725 | JGI IMG/M metagenome (GOLD analysis project Ga0335072, IMG submission 206725) | Soil microbial communities from Loxahatchee National Wildlife Refuge, Florida, United States - Lox_Sample_2.1 | ecosystem: Environmental > Terrestrial > Soil > Wetlands | place: USA...
GGCAGCAAAGTAAGTCGTGGATGGCCGGCCTGCGCCGGCCATGACACAGTGGGGCGGCGCCGGCCATGACACAGTGGGGCGGCGCCGGCCATGGCGCGGTTGGCCCGACTGCCGGCCAGGATTGACGCGGGCGTGCGCGGATCAGCCTTCGAACGGATCCTTCATCAGGATCGTGTCGTCGCGTTCCGGGCTGGTGGAGAGCAGGGTGACCGGTGCTTCGACAAGTTCCTCGATGCGACGGACGTATTTGACCGCCTGTGCTGGCAGGTCGGTGACCGAGCGGGCGCCTCGGGTCGAGCCGGTCCAGCCCTCCAGCGTCTCGTATTCCGGCTGCGCCGCTGCCTGCGCGCCGGGGGCGGCGGGCAGGTGGCGCATTTGCTCGCCATGGATGCGATAGCCGGTGCAGATTTTCAGTTCCGGCAATCCGTCCAGCACGTCGAGCTTGGTCAGTGCCAGGCCCTGGATGCCGCCGACCTTCACCGCCTGGTGCACCAGGACCGCGTCGAACCAGCCGCAGCGGCGGCGGCGGCCGGTGACGGTGCCGAACTCGGCACCGCGATCTCCCAGCAATTGTCCGGTTGCGTCGGTGAGTTCGGTGGGGAAGGGGCCGGAGCCGACGCGGGTGGAATAGGATTTGGCGATGCCGAGCACGAAGCCTACCGACGCCGCCGCCATGCCGGAGCCGGAGGCGGCGGTCGCGGCGACGGTGTTGGATGAGGTGACGTAGGGATAGGTGCCGTGGTCGACGTCCAGCATCACCGCCTGGGCACCCTCGAAGAGGATGCGCTTGCCGGCGCGGCGGGCTTCGTCGAGGCGCTGCCAGACCGATTCGGCGAACGGCAGGACGCGAGGGGCAAGACCCATCAGCCTGTCCAGCAGGGCCTGTTTCTCGAAGGTCGGCGCGCCAAGGCCGGCGAGCAAGGTGTTGTGGTGGAGCAATAGCTCGTCGAGCTTGGCGGCGACGGTGTCTTGCTCCGCCAGGTCGGCGAGGCGGATGGCGCGGCGGGCGACCTTGTCCTCGTAGGCGGGGCCGATGCCACGGCCGGTGGTGCCGATCTGGCGGGCGCCGCGGGCGGCCTCGCGGGCGCGGTCGATGGCGGGGTGGAGCGGCAGGATCAGCGGCACGTTCTCGGCGATGCGGAGCGTGTCCGGGGTGACCGAGAGGCCCTGGGCGCGGACCTTGTCGATTTCGGCGAGCAAGGCCTCGGGGTCGACGACGACGCCGTTGCCGATGATGCCGAGTTTTCCCCGGACCAGGCCGGAGGGGAGCAAGGACAGCTTGTAGGTCTCGTTGCCGACGACCAGGGTGTGGCCGGCGTTATGGCCGCCCTGGAAGCGCACGACGATGTCGGCGCGGCTGGCCAGCCAGTCCACGACCTTGCCCTTGCCCTCGTCGCCCCACTGGGCGCCGATCACGGTGACGTTCGCCATGCGCTTGCCTCCTGGTATGCGCCGCCTCGGCTGCGCTGCCGCCGCGCGGGGCGGCAGGAGGGTGTCTAGCCGGTGTGGCGGAGGGTGCAACAAGCGAACGGTGGGATGGCGGGCTGACATGCATCGCGCACGGCGGGCTCGGTGCAATGGCGGCCGGTATCCGAACCATCGGGGTTGCCGGGCGGCGTGCCGGGCATCGCAGGGCGCGTGAGCGGGGCCAAAGAGCAATCATCGTCCGCCGCGCGGCCTGGTCGATCTGCTTTTGGGGGCGCGACTGTCGCACCGATGCTTGCACGACCTGGCCCGCGACCATTTATGGTGCGTCGCGTCATGACCATCCCGCGCCCCAACCCCGCCGGCCGCTTCAACCTGGAATCGCTGCTGCGGCCGCGCGCGCTTGCAGTGATCGGCCCCGCCACCGAGCTGGGCGCGCAGATCATGGCAAACCTGGCGCTGGGCTCGTTTCATGGCGCGATCCACACGGCCGAGGCGGCATCCGAGCTGGCCGCGGCGCCGGATCTGGCGGTGCTTGCCGGGCCGCCGGAGGCCGCCGCGCCGGCGCTGGAGGCGCTCGCGGCCAAGGGTTGCTACGCCGCTGTTCTGCCTGGTCCGGCCGGGGCAGAGCAATTGCTGGAGGCGGTGCGCCGCACCGGGGTGCGCGTGCTGGGGCCGCGTTCGTTCGGCCTTGCGGTGCCCGGCATCGGCCTCAACGCGACGCGCGCGCACATCCCGCCGCCGGCGGGCCGGCTCGCGCTGGTATCGCAGTCCGCCGCGCTGTGCCGATCGGTGATCGATTGGGCCGAGCCGAACGGGGTCGGCTTCAGCCACATCGTGGGCATCGGGGTGAACGTCGATGTCGGCTTTGGTCCCGTGCTCGACTGGCTGTCGCGCGATCCGGGCACGGGTGCGATTCTGCTGGACATCCGCCGGCTGAAGGACCGCCGCCGGTTCCTTTCCGCTGCCCGCGCCGCCGCGCGCCTGCGTCCGGTGGTGGCGGTGCATGCCGGCCTGCAGCTTCTGGGCGACGGCGACGGGGCTGCGGAGCTGGCGTTCGAGGCGGCGCTGCGCCGGGCGGGCGTGCTGAGCGTGCGTCGGTTCGAAGACCTGCTGGCGGCGGCCGAGACGCTTTCGCGTGCCCGGCCCGCGCGCAGTGAGGCGTTGGCGATCGTCACCAACTCGATCGGCGCCGGGCGGATCGCGGCGGACGCGGCGTTGCTGGACGGGCTGCAGCTTGCCCCGCTGCCGGACACGAAGCATGGGATCGTGCATGTTCCGCTGGAAGCCGCGCCGGAGCTGGCGGCGAGGGTGAGCGCGGTGGCGGCGGCACCGGGGGTGGGTGGCGTGCTGGTGGTGCATGCCCCGGCGGGGGCGGCCGACGCCGCATCGATGGACACGCTGGCGGCGGCGGCGCGCACCATGCGCGCCTCGCTGCTGGTTTGCGCCATGGGCGAGACGACGGGGGCGCTGCATCGTGCCGCGCTGGCGAAGGCCGGTCTGGCGGCGTTCGCCACGCCAGCGCAGGCGGTGCGCGGCTTCCAGCATCTGGTGCGCGACCGGCGCAACCGGGCGGCGGCGCGCGAGTTGCCGCCCAGCACGGTGCTAGCGATGGCACCCGACCGGGTGGCGGTGCGCCGATTGCTCGCCGTGGCGCGCAACGCGGGACGATTGGAGCTTTATCAGGACGAAGCGCTGGACGTGCTGGCGGCCTATGGCATTCCGACGGTGCCATGCCGCCACGTCGCCCGCGCCGAGGATGCGCCGGTTGCCGCGTCGCTGCTGGGTTTTCCCGCCGTGGTAAAGCTGCGCCAGCTTCAGGCGCCGGGCGAACGTCCCTCGGGTGCTGTGGCGCTGGACCTGCATGACGCGGAGGAAGTGCAGGTGGCGGCTCGCCTGCTGATTGCTCGTCAGGCGCGGCGGACGGGGGACACGGGATCGGGCCTGCTGGTGCAGCGCCAGGCGGTGCGTTCGCGGGAGCTGGGCGTGCGGGTGGCCGAGGACGCGACGTTCGGGCCGGTGATCGTGTTTGGTCCGGGCGGCACGTCGGCCGATGTGACGCGCGACCTCGCGATGGACCTGCCGCCGCTGAACCTGCCGCTGGCGCACGGGCTGATTTCGCGCTGCCGGTTCGGCGCGATGCTGGGGCGGCCGCTGCGTGACCAGCCGGCGGCCAATGAGCACGCGGTCGCCGAGGTGCTGGTGCGGATCAGCCAGTTGATCGTCGATTGGCCGGAAATCGCCGCGCTGGAGGTGCCCGCCATGTTCGCCGATATCGCCGGGGTGACGGCGGCTGACGCCTGGCTGCGGTTGCGGCCGCCTGGTGGCTCGCCGGCGAGCCTGGCGATTGCCCCGTATCCCGTGGAGCTGGCGCAGCCGTGGTCCGATGGCGAGGAGGCGTTCATGGTGCGCCCGATCCGGCCGGAGGATGCGGAGCAACATGGCGCGTTCTTCCGCCGGCTGCCGCCGATGGACGTGCGGTATCGTTTCTTCTCATCGATGAAGGAGCTGTCGGCGGAACAAATGGCGCGGCTGACGCAAGTTGATTACGACCGAGAAATGGCGTTCATTGCGGTGCGCGAGGCGACCGGCGAGACGGTCGGCGTGGCGCGTCTGGTGCGCGAACTGGACGAGCGGAGCGGCGAATTCGCGGTGATCGTGCAGCCGGATGTGAAGGGCCATGGGCTGGCCTCGCATCTGATGCAGCGGCTGATTGACTGGGGCCGGCGGTGCGGGCTGGCGGAAGTGGTGGGCCAGGTGCTTTCGGAGAACGCGCCGATGCTGGCGTTTGTGCGTCACCTGGGATTTTCGCTGCGGCGGATGCCAGAGGAGCCCGATGTGATCGAGGCGCGCCTGACGTTGTGACGTCTGCTACGGCGGAGAGTGCGTAGGGCGCGCGGCAGGCGCCGGTTCAGTGTACCATTTCCGGCGCGATTTCCGCTGCCGCTTCTGCCGTCTGCACGTAAGGCAGTCGGAACAACACTTTTGTGCCCTGGTCCGGCAGGTAGTCGGCCGCAACGATCGTGCCTTTCGGCAGGTTGCCACGGTCCGGCAGTTCGATGGCGGAATATGCGGTGGTTCCGTCGTCGAGGATCTCGATGTCGACATTGTCGCCGCGCCGCATTGCGGTCACCAGCACGCCGCTTTCAGCGCGGCTGATCGCGGCGGCCATCAACACGCGGAGGCAATTCTGGCACTCATGCATGTCGGCTTGCGCGGCAAGGGAGGGTTCGACGGCCATCTGCAATTCGACGAACCGGCTGCGCGCGGAATCTTCCAATGATGTCAGTGCAAGCCGCGTCTCGGTCTCGACATCGACCGAGCCCCAGGGCAGTGACGTGGCGACGCGCTGAGCAAGCAGGGGGATCAGGGCTGCGCTATTCGCCGGGGCAGGCGCGGCGACGTGGCGGCCTTTCGTGGCTACGCTGCGAACCCATGAACCGATGAACATGCGATATCTTTCGACCTTGCCGGGGCAACAATTCAGTTTGTACACTATAGCGAAGCGGTGAACGGGTACGGTAGAAATACCGCGGTTAAATCAGCGTGATTTTACTTACAAGGATGCAATCCGCGGGCAAAGCGGGTCCACAATAACAACGTTTCGGAATCGATTCACGATCCACACCAGCAGCAAAGCCGTTACCGGGGCGTCAGTGTCGTGTGATGGACACTACTGATTACGACGTGGGGCGGTTTCCTGACGCGTGATCACGTACGCTTGTAAATGCGGTGCAACTGCTACCGGTTTTCGCGTGTATTACCGGTGTCAGTATCGCTGCTGACGATGTTGAAACCGGTAAAGACGTAGCCGTGCGGACGGGCGGTCTTGATCATGCGTGCGCGTTTTGCCGGATCGCCCAGCTTGCGGCGAAGCTTCGCCACGAGATTGTCGATGCCGCGGTCGTTCGCTTCATAGGGCCGGCCGAGGACTGCCTGGGAGAGATCGCGGCGGCGCAACGGGCGTCCGGTATTTGCAACGAACGCCTCCAGCATTTTGAACTCGAGTGTGGTGAGCGATACCAGGTGGCCGTCGGGATCGGCGAGTTCGCGCCTGTCGGGGCGGAAGCGCCAGCCGGCGGGCACCTGGTCGGCGCGCGCGGGGAGGGCCTCGATCCGTCGTTGCATCAGCGACTTTCGCACTTGCAGCCGGCGTGCGGCGGCGCGGATCCGCGCCAGGATCTCGCGGCGGTCGGTGCCTTTGCGAATTACGTCGTCGGCGCCGAGTTCGAGCGCGACGATCGTTTCTGTATCGTCGTTCTGGTTGGAAAGCACCACGACCGCGGCGGCGGGTTGCCGCGCGAGCGCGGAGAGGCAATCGAACAAATGATGGGAGCCGACGGTGAGGTCGGCGACGATGACGAAGATGCCGGCACGCGAGGCGAGGGAATCGGCGAGCGTGGCGAAGTCGGCGAATCCAGTGCTGTCGAAGCCGTTCGATCGCAGGTAGCGGCAGAGCGCGGCGCGCCACGGCGCATCGTCATCGGCGACGAGCACGTGGGGAAGCTTCAAGGCCTCGTTGGGACAGGGCGTATTGTCGGATCTTGCAGGCGCATCGCCGGCGGGCGGCACCGATGCGGCAACGTAATGGGCTGCTGCCGCTGGCACCGGCGGCGGCGGGCCTGTCAGAGGATCCGACGGCATCGTCTGGCTGTATCGCTCCCGTTGTGCGGAGTCGTTGATACCGTCTCCGCGCGTCATGGCTGGCTTGGTGCACCGCGCGCGGCTACAGTGGGGTTACGTTCGCGGAGCAGAACGGTTTGCGTGGCGCAATGGTGAATTCGCGAGTGGGTGAGGGTTCGCGGACGCCGGTGTGACCGCGGAGTGGGTTGGGAGGGCGCTGGGTTCGGAGGGGATCATGCCGCTGACGCTTTATCTGGGCTTCGTCGCCGCAACGGTCATGCTGATGTTGATCCCGGGACCGAACGTCTCGCTGATCGTTGCGACCAGTATCGCCCATGGCACGCGCTACGGCATTTTGACGCTGGCCGGGACGGCGGGCGCGATGGTGGTGCAACTTGTGCTGATGGCGCTGGGATTGACCGCGCTGATGAGCGGGATGGCGGCGTGGTTCGCGTGGCTGCGCTGGATCGGTGTCGCGTACCTGCTGTTTCTGGGTATCCGGCAATGGTTTGCGGCGGATGCGGGTGTGACCGGGACGCCGGCGCTGCCGCGATCGTTACGCGCTGTCGTGCTGCGCGGATTTCTGATCTCGCTCACGAATCCCAAGACGCTGCTGTTTTTTGGCGCGTTCTTTCCGCAATTCATTGCGGCTGACCGGCCGTTGGGACCGCAACTGGCATTATTGTGCAGCAGTTTCCTGTTGCTCGCGGTGGTGCTGGACGGGGGATGGGCGATGGCGGCGGGACGCGCACGCCGGGTACTGGCAATGCGCGGGAGGCTGCGCAACCGGGTGTCGGGGGGCATGCTGATCTGTGCCGGCGTTGGCCTGGCACTGGCGCACCGGCGGTAACCGAGTTCGAGGCGTGGTTGCGAAGCCGGCGCTTGCCGCGCCGGCGGGTCAGGCGCGCCTGCGGGTTGCCGCGCCGCGCTTGGCGGGGGCCTTGTTGCGTGCGGCGGCGGCCTTGCGGGCGGGGGCCGGCTTTGCCTGTGCGTCCGATTTTGCCTGGGCGTTCTGGCCGCCTTTGCCGAGGCTGGCCTTCAGTGCCGCCATCAGGTCGATGACGTTGTCGCGCGCCGGTGCTTGCTCTGCCTGGGGCGTGATGCCTTCGCCTTTGAGCTTCGCGGCGATCACCTCGCGCAGGCGGGCCTCGTAATGGTCTTCGGAATCGGACGGTTCGAAGCGTCCTTCCTGACGTTCGATGAGCTGGGTCGCGAGCTTGACCATCGTGGCATCGGGTTTGGTATCCGGTATGGGATCGAGGAGCACCCTGGCATCGTTGATTTCGCGGGGCTCGTGCAGGGTGTGGCACACCAAACCCTTGCCCATCGGACGGATTGCCACCGGGCGTTCGCGCCGGGAGATCACCACGCGCGCGAGTGCCGCCTGGCCGGTGGCGGAGATCGCGTCGCGCAGCACCGTGTAGACGTCCTGTCCCACCTCGCCGTCGGGCACCACGTAATAGCTGGTGTCGAAATAGATCGGATCAATTGATTCCAGCGCCACGAACTTGTCGACCGAGACGGTTGATGAGGCGTCGATTCTGGCTTTCTCGAAGTCCTCGTCGTCGAGCAATACGTAGCGGTCTTTTTCGAATTCGTAGCCTCGCGCCAATTCGCGGCGTGAGACTTCTTCATCCGTTTCCGCATCCAGCATCACGGATCGCACGCGGTTGCCGGTCTTGTCGTTGATGTAGTGGAAGTGCAGTTCGCTGCTGGCACGGACGACGCTGTGGAGCGCGATCGGACAAGTCACCAGCGCGAGACGGAGGTGTCCGCGCCAAATGGGTCGCGTGGCCATGGTTTAACTCCGAACGGCAACCAAGAACAGTTGGCATGGCTGCTGGTTTCGTCAACCCGCCGCTCGGTGACGTGGCGTGGCGTGGCGTGGCGTTGGGGGGGGTGCGCGGCCGTCACGGGGCCGCGAGCACGTGGCGCGACTATTCCGGGTTCACACTTTCGCGGCTGGTGCAACGCCGCAACGGCTCCGGCGTTGCCAGAGGGCCAGATGCCCCGCAGGGCCGGATCCCCATCGGACCAGATCCCCACGGGGCCAAATGCCGACGAACAAGGAGTCATCACATGGTGAGACATGCCATCGGATCGATGATACTCACGGCGGCGATTCTCGCCGCGCCTTCGCTGGCTGCCACGACGCCGGGCGGGGACACGATGGGCGGCAGCCCGGCGGCGACGGACCACGCCGCGGCCCCGGCCGCGAGCAATCCGGCTGCGAACAACATGTCGGCGGGCATGCCCGGCGGCAGCTCCCATCCGGTCACGCCGGCCAGCAACGCCGCCAGCCAGCCGACGACCCCGCGTTTCACGACCGCGGATGACCAGGTGCGCCTCGGCAAGGTGGTGGGCGCCACGGTGTACAACGACCAGAACCAGAGCGTCGGTTCGGTCGACGACGTACTGATGGGCTCGGACCACAGGGCGAGCACGGCGGTGATTTCGGTTGGCGGGTTCCTGGGCGTGGGCGGCAAGCTGGTCTCGGTTCCGTTCGATAAACTCAAGATCGGGCAGGACAAGATCACTATGCCGGGCGCGACGAAGCAGTCGCTCACCAACATGCCGGCCTTCAAGTACAACAACGCCTGATCGCGGCCGGAACGCGCCGCGGCATGTTGCGGTAACGTCTGGCGTGCGTGTCTGCCGGCTGACGGTTTCGACCACGTCAGCCGGGACCGCGTTCGCCGGGCAGGGTGGGCGGCGCGAGTCGCCCACCCTTGTCCGCTGCCGATTCCCCCCAATCTTTCGAGCTCTGCGGCGGCCTGCCATACTGGCGGCGCACCGCCAGCCGCCTGTCGTTCACTGACCCGGGAGCATTGGGATGGACGTGGCCGCCCTTCGCGCAGATCAGCCGGCCGGCAGCCATGACCTGGCGCGGCGGTTCGCCACCGTGCGAGCGCATACCGACGATCTGGCGGCGGCGCTGTCAGCGGAGGACCAATGTGTACAGTCGATGCCCGACGCGAGTCCGGCGAAATGGCATCGCGCGCATACGACGTGGTTCTTCGAGCAATTCATCCTGCGGAGCCACGCTGCCGGCTACGTCCCGTTTGATCCGGCTTTCGCCTATTTGTTCAATTCCTATTATGAGGCTGTGGGCGCGCGTCATCCGCGGCCGATGCGGGGGATGCTGACGCGGCCGTCGAGCGAGGATGTGACGCGCTATCGCCGGCATGTCGATGCCGCGATGATGGCGTTGCTGCCGCTGTTGCCGGAGATGGACGCCGCCGCGGCGGCGCTGGTCGAGCTGGGGCTGCATCACGAGCAACAGCACCAGGAGCTGCTGCTGACGGACATGCTGCATGCCTTTGCGCAGAACCCGTTGCTGCCGGCGGTGCTGCCGGGCTGGCGGGCGCCCGCCGGTGCCGAGGGGCCGACGGGATTTGTCCGCTTCAGCGGCGGCATCGTGGGCATTGGCCATGACGGCGAGGGCTTCTGCTTCGACAACGAGACACCGCGGCATCGCGCGTTGCTGCACGACTATATGATGGCGACTCGCCTGGTGCGGAACCATGACTGGGTCGACTTCATAAGGGATGGCGGGTATCGGACCGCGACGCTGTGGATGTCGGACGGGTGGGCGCAGGTGCAGGCGCAAGGTTGGTCGGCGCCGCTGTATTGGCAGGAGCGGGACGGCCGATGGTGGCAGATGGGGCTGGGTGGCCAGGTCTTGCTCGATCCCGATGCGCCGGTGTGCCACATCAATTGGTACGAGGCGGATGCGTTTGCCCGCTGGGCGGGCGCGCGGCTGCCGAGCGAGGCGGAGTGGGAAGCGGCGTCGGTGCATCCGCATATTCATGAGACCACCGGCCATGTGTGGCAGTGGACATCGAGCGCATATAGCCCATATCCGGGCTATCGGGCGGCGCCCGGCGCGGTCGGCGAGTACAATGGCAAATTCATGGTGAACCAGATGGTGTTACGCGGAGGCTCGCTCGCCACGCCGCCCGGGCATACGAGGCCGAGCTATCGTAACTTCTTCCATCCCGACAAGCGCTGGCAATTCTCCGGACTGCGGCTCGCGCGCGACGCCTGACACGGAAAGGCCTGCCTGATGCCAAATGATTCCGGGTTTGCCGCCAGGGTGACAGATGTTGCCCTGGCGGAACTGGCGCTGTCGGGTCTGACGCGCCCGCAGAAGACGCTGCCGGCCAAATTGTTCTACGACGAAGAAGGCTGCCGATTGTTCTATCGCATTGTGGAACTGCCTGAGTATTACTTGACAAGAACAGAAACGGCATTGCTGCGGGACATTGCGCCGGCGGTGCTGGAGGCGGTGCCGGCGGGTTCCGTCATGGTGGAATACGGCGCCAGCGACGAAGCGAAGGCACTCTGTCTGCTTGGCGGCGATGACGGGCGGCGGGTGACGGCGTATGCACCGATCGACGTTGCCATGCCTGCGTTGCAGCAGATGCGCGCGCGGCTTGCGGCTTCGCACCCGCATCTCGCGGTGCATCCGGTCACTGCCGATTTCACCGATCCGGTGAAACTGCCACGCGCGGTGGCGTCGATGCCTCGGCTGGGTTTTTTCCCGGGCTCGACGATCGGCAATCTCGATCCGGAGGACGCGACGCGGTTCCTGGCGCTGGCGCGCACGACGCTTGGCGGGCAGGCGCGCTTTCTGGTTGGTGTCGACCTGCGCAAGGATCCGTCGCTGCTGCTGCCGGCGTACGACGATGCGGCTGGTGTCACGGCGGCGTTCAATCGCAACATCCTGGTGCGGCTGAACCGCGAGGCGGGTGCGGATTTCGAGTTGGCGGCGTTCGCTCATCGGGCGGTGTGGAATGACGCGGACAGCCGCATCGAGATGCATCTGGTCAGCGGCAAGCAGCAGATCGTATCGATTGGCGGCCACGCGCTGAAGTTCGAGCGGGGCGAGACGATTCATACCGAGAACAGCTATAAGTATACGCCGGAGCGTTTTCTTGCGATCGCGGCTGAGGCCGGCTGGCGCTGTACGGCGATCTGGACCGATCCGGGGCAATTGTTCGCATTGTTCATGCTGCGGCCGGACCGCGCGGCTTGAACTGTGTGGGCGAAGCGCGGGTTACGCGCAATGCTCTCTGCCGATAGGGCCGGGTGTGGGTGTCAGGCGGCCCGGCGCTCCTGGCTCTCGCCGCTCAGATACGCGCGCAATTGCAACCGCGCGCGATGCACGCGGCTTTTCAAAGTGCCGATGGCACAGCCGGTGACTTCCGCGGCGTCTTCGTAGGATTTTTCCTGCAGCACGATCATGAACAGGGCCTCGCGCTGATCTGCCGGGAGACGGTTGAGCGCCCAGCCGAGTTCGCGCAACGCGGTGCGGTCTTCGTGAGCGGCGGGGACCGGCAGTTCGGGCATGGTGTCCATATCCGTGAACTCGCGCCGATTGCGAACGCCGCTGATGAAGTGATTGATCATGATGCGATGGACCCAGGCCGAGAAGTTGGTGCCTGGGATGAAGCAGTCGCGTGCCACGAGGGCCTTGGTGGCGACATCCTGCGTGAGGTCCTCCGCGGCGGCCCGGTTGCGTGTGAGGGCGAGAGCCCAGACTCGCATTTTCGGGAGGAACGCAATCAACTGGTCCTGAAAATCATGTTCCTGCATGAGCGGGGACTCCGAACTAGAAAATCAGCTTGCGTGTTGCGCGACTGCACTTTTGTGGCGGATGAGCCGGCTGCAAGTCGAATGACATGAGCTTGATATCCTTTGTTACCGGCCTTGGGTTCGTTTTGTTTAGATGAAGGAGAAGAACGGGCAACAAAACATGCCGGATCGTGAGTGATAGTATTGCATTTGGCAAAGTCCGTAACTGAAGCGGACGCGCGCGCGGACGTGTGCGGCGGAACATTGACTGTCTACGCTGCTGCATTATCTGTGCAACCGCTCAAGCCGAGCGGGCGCCCAGCCAACAGCCGGAAGGTGAGCAAATTTGTTGCGATTTCTATTTGGTGGTCTGGCTACAGTTGCCGGTATTGTGCTGCTTTTCGTCGCCTCGTTCGGCGACCCGGCGGCCGTGCTGCATTGGGCCGGGGCGACATTTTCCATAGTTGGCCTGGGTCATCCGGGGCAGACGGCGGCGCCACAGGCCGGATCGCCGCCGCCGGGGCAGGTTGTCCAGGCGCAGGTTGAGCCGGCGGCGCCGCAGCCGCCAGCGGGGCAGGCAGAAAACCAGGAAAACCAGCAGCCGCAGAGTGCAACCGCATCGCCGCCGGCATCGCCGGTGACGCCGCCATCCCCGCAGGTGGCGGCTGGGTCCCCGCCTGCGGCGCCGTCGTCCCCGGCTGCGGTGGGTTCGTCCCCACCAGCGGCGGCTTCGTCCCCGCCAGCGGCAGAGGCGCCGGCATCTTCCGCGCCGGCGCAGGCCGCCGACAATGCTTCCGCCAACCCGGCGATGCAGGCGCAGCGCGAGGCGTTGCAGCAGGAATTGCACAAGCTGCAGGCGGAGATGGAGCGAGCCTCGCAAAGTGTTTCCGCTCTGCGCGGCCAGGCATCACAGGAGCGGCAGGATCTGGACGCGCTGCATCGGGAGCGCGCGGCGGAGCAACGCGAAGTTGATCGGCTGCATGCCGCTCAGGCGAAGGCGGCGGCGGCGCAGGTAGCGCTGGCCCAGGCAACTCCGCAGCCGCCGCCTGCACAACCGCAGTCGCCGCAGTCGCCCGCTGCACAACCGCAGTCGCCGGCGTCGCCGCCGTCGCAGCAGTCGACGCTGCAAACCGCGCCTCAGGCGCCGTCCGCGCCGCAAGCGCAGTCCGCGTCCGCAGCGCCGCCCCCGCCGCAGCAGGCGAGTCCGCCGCAGGGGGCGAACCCGCCGCAGGCGAGGGCCGCGGCGCCGGGGCAGATGGCGGAGGCAGAAGCCCAGGATCTACCGCTGCCTCCTCCGCCGGCGCCGCCGGCACCGCCGCTGCCGCCACGGCCGCGCGCTCTGGCACAAGCCGGGATTGCGCCGCCGGTTACGCGATCGGAGCCGTTGCCTGGCAGTGTGTATGGGCAGCAGACGGATCAGGCGAACAATCAGGCGTTACAGTCCGTGCTGGAGCGGCTGCGGCAGCGTCGGGAGGAGGGGGCAGAGCAATCGCCATCGCCGCCGCCATCGATGGCAGCGCCGCCAGAGCAATCAAGGACGTATGCCGGGAATGCGCCGCCGCCGGCGGGACCGCGGCAGCGTCTGGGCCTGGCGCGGGCCGCGCTGCTGTCGGGCAATATCGGGGCGGCCCGGCAGTATCTGGAAGAGGCGCAACTGCAACTCGTGTTCCGTCCGGTCACGCCCGACTCTGGTCAGGTAAGCGGGAGCAATCCTGTATCCGGTGATGTGGCCTCGGCGCTGAGCATGCTGGGGGCGGGCGACAGCAACGGCGCGCTGGAATACGTGGATCGCGCGATGGCGGAGGTTCACCCCGCCAGCGCACCGCAATCCTTTGGCTACGCCGGCAGTTATGGCGTGGCGCAGCCGCCGCAATAGCGAGCTGCGCCACGCGGGGTTGATGGCGTCAGGTCAAGGAGTGCGCGAGGAGGGTCGCGAGGCTCACCGCACCGGAACCTTGCAGTTCGGCGACGTGTGACGCGCTGCCATTGCTGGTGGCGCTGATCGAGATCATCGCATTGTTGTTGGACGTGCTGATGTGCAGGAAGTTGCCCAGAGTGGACTGGGAGCCTGTCCACGCGGTGTTGGCAAGCGCGGCGCGGAAGTCGAGCGTGTCGCCGTTCTGCAGCACGTAGCCGAAGATGTCGTCGAAACCCTGGCCGGCGCCGGGTATCACGATCGTGTTGTTGCTGCCGCTGTCCTGCAGAGTGTTGTTGCCGCTGCCGGCGTTGATGGTGTTGCCGCTGCCGCCGAAGGAGATCGAGTCGTTGCCGGTGCCTGTGGTGATGCTGTTGTGACCCTGGAAGGCTTGCACCGTTTCATTGCCTCCGGTCGCCGTGACGGTGTCGCCGGAGCCGCCGATGAAGATCAGGTGGTTGCCGGAGGTCGCGGAGATGACGGCGTTGCTGACCAGCTCGACCGGGTCGGCGACGGAGGCGGCGATGGTGATCGGCGGGTTGCCGGTCACCGTCACTGACGTGGTCTTGGTTGCCTCGAGCCCGGCCTGGTCCCAGACGTCGAGGGAGATTGCATCGCTGCCGGCGCTGCTGGCGGCGCTGTAGGTCAGCGTGGCGAGATCGGCGTTGATCTGCGCCAGGGAGCCGGACACCGAGATGGTGTGTGTGCCGGAGCCGGCGAGGGCGGCGCCGTTCGCTCCGGTCATGGTGACGTCGCCGCTGCCGGCGCTGACGGTCAATGACAGCGAGCCCGGGTTGCTGGCGGCGAACGCGTCGGTGACGGACACGCCTGCAATGGCGGTCTTGGAGCTGATGGTGACGCTTTCGCTGGCGGGCAGTGCGAGCGTGGGGCCGGTGGGTGTCGTGGTGGTGGTGGATCCTGTCGTTGAACCTGAGCCGGTGGTCGGCGGCGTGGTCGTGGATGACGAAGAGGACGACGACGAACTGGAGGACGTCGAAGTAGAAGACGAAGAAGAGGAAGACGAAGAAGAGGTCGGGGTGGAAATCGTGACGGAGACGCTCTTGTCGGCTTCCAGGCCGGCCTGATCCCAGATGTCGATGCTGATCGAGTCGGATCCCGCGCTGCTGGCGGCGGTATAGGTCAGTGTGGCGAGATCGGCGTTGATTTGCGCCAGGGTGCCGGAAACCGCGATCGTGTGCGTGCCCGATCCCGCAAGAGCAATACCGTTGGCGCCTTTCATCGCGATGTCGCCGGTGGTGGCGCTGACGGTGAGAGCCAATGAGCCCGGATTGCTGGCGGCGAACGCGTCGGCGATGGACACACCGCTGATTGCGACGGTGCTGCCGACTGTTGTGGTCTCACTGCCGGGCAGGGTGACGGCTGGGCCGGTGGGTGTCGTCGCAGTCGTGGAGCCGCTGCTGGTGGTGCTGGTTCCGCTGGTGCCGGTGGTTGTCGTGGTCGTGGTGCCACTGCCGCTGCCGGTGGTGCTGGTTCCGCTGCCGATGGTGGTGCCGGTCGTGGTCGTGCTGCCGGTGCCGGTGGTCGTGCCGGTGGTGGAGGAACCCGAGCCGGTGCTGCCGGAGCTGGTCGTGCCGGTGGTGCCGGCGGGCACGATTTCGATCAGCAGCGGGTCGGCGCCGAGGCTGACGCCGATGCTGGCGGCGTTGCTGCTGGTTTGGATTGCGGACGTGCCGGTGACCGGGTCGAATACTTCGATTTCTGAAGCGGTGCCGGGCAGTTTCACGGTGACGGTATGCTGGCTGCCGCTCTCGTTCCAGAGGCCGATCCAGAATGTGCCGTTCGATTTCTCGATCAGGATCGAGTTGTCGCCGGTTTGCGTGCCGGAGAGCGTGTAGGCGAGGGAGCCTGGCGTGAAGCCGGCAGGTGCGCCTGGATCCGCCAGCAGCGTTGTCAGGTCGTGCAGGGCGGTGGCGGCGGGGCGTGCGGTGCCGTCGGAGTTGAACAATCCCCAGTCGCCCGAGGAGTCGTCATAGAGGCCGTAGAAGAACATGCCGTCGTCGCCGTCGGCGATGCCGTCGAAGGTGGCATCGACGGCGTACTGGGCGATTTGCGCCTCGCTGAACTGGCTGGTCTGCCAGCCGATTTCGGTGGTGATCACCGGGCGCGAGCTGGCGGCCAGTTGGGCATCCGAGTTCAAGGCTTCGATTGCGTTATTCGGTGTCTGGCCGACGTTGGGATAGGTATGGGCGTTGGCATAGTTCGTATAGGCGGAGAGGTTGCCGACGTCGGGATAGTCGCCTTCCCAATTGTTGGCGGCGGTCCAGCCGGAGCCGAAGCTCATGTTGATGACGGGGATGCCGTATTGCTGCCCCATCGCGTAGACTTGCTGCTGGTATTGCGCGGTCCAGGCGAGTGAGTTGCCGTTCGACTGGGCGTAGGAATCATCTTCCTCGTCGCCGCCTTCGACATAGGCGAGGATGCCTTCCTGTGCCAGTTGCGGCACCAGTGCGAGCGAGGATTGCTCCCAGGCTGGTGCGCCCTCGGGCAGATAGTGGTCGAACTTGACGCCGGTTGCCTGGGCGACCTGTAGCCAGACTGCCCCTTCGCCGGCGGTGGCGAGGCTGTCGCGAACGATCGGGACCCCAAGGTATTCGAGATTTTGTTCGACGACGGATGTGTCGGAGTAGGCGCCTGCGTCGCCGAGATGGGTGTTGACGCCGAGAGTGTCGATGAAGGCGGTCGCGGAGATGGCAGTGGTCATGCGATGGGGCTTTCAGCGAAGGAGAACTGGGAAGCGGCTTGGTTTCTGGCCCCAAACGAATTTGCCTGGCCGGGGCGGTGGGGGCTCTGCCGGACGGGTGCGGCGCGGGACGTTACGAATTCGGCGCAAACGCGGGGGTTCTGGCGGCCTGGGGCCGTCAGGCGGGTCGTGTCCATGTGACTGGAGGACTCCTGCTATTTCGCGGGGACTGCGATTGTATCGCTGTCGGCGCAGTTTTTCTCACATTCTCGCGAGCAGTTCAAAGTATTTTGAGGTTAACATTTGGTAATAAATTGCGGGTTAGCACTGGGATTTGCAGGGAAATGCGAGGTTTGCGGCCGATCCTGTCCCAGCCTGTTTCGTAAAGCTTAAATGTTTCTTAGACATTATAAGTCGGGGATATTGGGGCTGTATCTCGTAGTCTGCGCCGTTATTCGGTGCGGCTTAGCTATGTAAGGGTGCTTTGGAGGCCTCGAGCAGCTATTTCTTACAAGTGTCTTTCAACGGGCGTGGGGGATTAACAGCAAATCTGTCGCGTAATTCACGTTCGCGCGTTAAATCCTCGGTTCAGGGTCACGGCGATTATACGATTCGGCCGGAACTGTGTCTCATCATGGTTACGCAATTGCTGCTCTAGCGCTACGGAATTGTGCGGTCGCGACGCCGGCCGCGGCGGTCGGCCAACGCTCCGCCCAATTCTCTGAATGCTGTGACAATGGTCTGCCGGCGCTTCGCCGTTCGCCCGACACGCGCGCGTGAGGAGCGTTGAAAGCCACATCTCCGCCGCGAACCTATGCGTCGTTGCCGGCGTTCGCCGCCTGACCGGTTCTGTCCCGGCCGGGGTGGCGGCACGCATGGTGCAGCGACGACTGGACGGTAAGACACATCATGACGGCTGGCTGCGACGTTTCGGTGCTTGTACCGGCCTACAACAGCGCGGCCACGCTGCCGCGGGCAGTACGGTCGGTGGTGACGCAGGATCTTTCCGATCTCGAAATCCTGATCGTCAACGATGGATCACGTGACGAAACCGGCGACGTTGCGGCCGCGCAGGCGGCGCGTGACGTTCGCATCCGCGTGATCTCGCTGCCGCGCAATCGCGGCAAGCCGGCGGCGATGAACATCGGCATCTCCGAGGCTCGCGGCCGGTGGATTGCGGTGCTGGATGCGGACGATTGGTATGCGCCGGACCGGCTTTCGACATTGATCGCGGCGGCGGAACAACATCAGGCGGAGCTCGTCGCCGACAACCAGTTTCTCTATGACGAAGGGGCAGCGCAGGTCGTGCGCACCGCCCTGCCGCAATGCGCCGGCGACCGTCCGCTGGACAAGGCCGCGTTCGTTGCCGGCAGCGATCCCTATTCGGATTTCGATTTCGGGATGCTGAAGCCGATAGTGCGGGCGGATTTCATTCGCGGTGCGGGCCTCGCCTATCGCGAAAGCGCGAGGCTGTCGGAAGACTTTCTCTACATGCTGGAGTTCCTCGCTGCCGGCGGGCGCGGCTGGCTGGTCGCGCGTCCCTTGTATTACTGGTGTCAGGCGTTCGGCAGCATCTCGCGGCGCTGGACCGAAACCGGAGCAGGACGCTGGCGGTACAATTTTCTATCTGCCGCCGAAGCGAATGGCGAAGTGCTGCATCTGATGCGGCAGGCCGGTGAAGACGCGCTGGCGGCGCTGCTGCAACGGCGGATGCGCGCGTTCTACCGGCTGCACTGGATGCAGGAGGTGAGCCGCCTGCGGGCGGAAGGTGCGACGCCGTGTCGCTTGGCGCGAGAGTTGCTTCACCATCCCTCGATCTGGCCTTTGGTCGCACGACGCGGCATCAGGCGTGCGGCGAAGGCGATGGTTCCTCACTCACTGGTGCGTGCGTGATTCGCACCGGTTTGAGAGCATTGGGCGTGGCGCATGTTGCACCGGACAACGGCAAGCGAAGCTTAACACGCTTGGTACGTAAAGAGGCACGTCCCCTGCGGCGGGATGCGGGGGTTCGGCGCAAGCACTGCTGTATCAAAGACGCTGCCGTAATCGCGGGATGTCTTGGCACGCGGATTGCTGTGTCGAGGGAGCCAATATCGCGCCCGATCGCCGGGACCTTGCGAAGGATGACGCATGTATCCAATGAGGCGAATTGACCAGATGGAATATCTGGCGACGGACGCTCACAACGAGATGATGTCCGAAGTCATATGCGCCCCGCGCGATCCCGCGGCGTTGCGCATATGCCCGATTGTCCTGGCTTGTTCCGACGTGCTGGCGTTCACGCTTTCGGTATTCCTGGCGTTCGCCGCGATCGTGGCGACGCGGCCGTCGCCGTTTACGCGGGCGATCGGCAATCTCCAGGAGCTCGGCCCCGCGTGGCACGGCTGGGGAACGTTGCTGGTTCTTGTCAGCCTGATCGGATTTTTCACCGCGCGCGGACAATACACCTCGCGCGTGCCGTTCTGGACGCTGCTTGGCGACGTCGTCATGGGCTGCGCTATCGCGCTGGCCTGCGACACCTTTCTTACCATCGCCGTGTATGGCCGTCCGGTCGAGGTGGAAGGGCTGCTGCGCTGGGTGTTTTTTGCGCCATGCCTGTTGATGCTGCGTGCCGGCGTGCGCGAACTGCTGTGCGCGTGCGGGCTGTGGACGATCAACACGCTGGTGATCGCCGATGCGGGCGTCTACGCGCAGGCGCGCGCCGCGCTGCTGTCGGATCGCACGATGGGCTATCAACTGGTAGGCGCGGTTGATCTGAATGCCGCCGCGGGGCTCGACGACGAAGAGCTGGTGGCATTGATCAACGAGCGCGGCGCCGAATTCGTGGTGATCGGTGTCGGCACCGGCAATATCGCCGCCGAGCGGAACGTCATCAGCGCA
>Ga0335072_10005229_pt1 | contig 19119 bp, 16 predicted proteins | sample Lox_Sample_21_FD_206725 | JGI IMG/M metagenome (GOLD analysis project Ga0335072, IMG submission 206725) | Soil microbial communities from Loxahatchee National Wildlife Refuge, Florida, United States - Lox_Sample_2.1 | ecosystem: Environmental > Terrestrial > Soil > Wetlands | place: USA...
CGGGACGTCGGGGGAGGACAGCACGCCGGCCAGGACGAAGGTCAGGGCGAGGATGATCGCTGAGGCGATCGTGCCCTCCTTCAGGATGTCGTAGCGGCGGGTCCGGCCGCGCCACGGGGCCGCGTCGCCGGCGGCAACGGCCCGGCGACGCGCCCGCCCGCGCTGCGGCCCCGGGGCGCCGGTGGCGATCGGGTGGGCCACGCCGCGGATGCGGACGAGCAGCACATGCGCGCCGACCACGGCGACCAGGATGATCGGGACGAGCACGATATGCCACATCAGCATCTGACCGAAGTTCATCACGTTGAAGAACGCGCCGACTCCGACCGAGTTGAAGGCGTCCTTGCCGCTGGTGGAGATCCACTGGGAGTCGAAGTTCTGCTGCGACAGGTAGCCGGTGAAGCACTCGACGATCGAGGCCAGGAACGCGACGACGCCGGTGATCCAGGTCATAGTCCGGCGGCCGCGCCAGGCGGCCATCCAGAACTTGGCCCACAAATGGATGACCAGCAGTGCCATGAACAGCTCGACGCTCCATAGGTGCAGGCTGTTGAAGAAATGCCCGGCCGGGTTGTAATGCCACCAGTCGGGACCGCCGAGGGCCAGCGCGAACCCCGACGCGATCGCCACGGCGAGCGCCGCCAGCGATGCCACCCCGAACACGTAGGCCCAGGACGCCACGTAGGCGGGCTGACGGTCGGGCAGCAGCTTGCCCGGTGGCAGCAGCCGCAGCGCACCGCGCCGCAACCGGGCCGTCCACATCGCCGCATCCTCGCCGACGGTGGCGGTCGCAGCGGGTTCCGGCTCCGCCGGATAGGTCTTGCCCTTGGGGAACGGCAGGATCAGCGCGGCTCCGAAGATCACCACCATGACGGCGATCAGCACCAGGTTCGCGACCGAAACGTTGAAAATCGACCAGTGCAGATAGGTCCCGGGCTGATTCAGGTCGATCGCCAGCGGACCCGCCGCGAAATCGGGAGCGTTCATTGTTCAAACTCCTTATGCGGTGTCACAGTCAACCGGCGGCGAGATATCCGTCTGAGGGATCGTCTCCCCCGCCCAAATCGGGCACCAGGGATGTGCGTCACGATCCGCGGGGACCTTGGTCCCGCCTATCCGCGGGCGCGGCCCGGAAGCCATTTTCGACATAGTCGGTAAGCCTGCGGCCGAGCATGATCGAGACCGCGTATTCGCCGTGTGTGACCGCCAGCCCGTACCGGTCCGGGGTCGGGGCGACCGTCCAGCCGTGCAGGTCGACGTTTCTGACGGCGGCCCGTAGCACCCGGCGGACACGGTCGTCCGGCGTCGCGGCGGCGTTGTCGTCATCGTTCAGTTCGAGGACCAACGCATACCGGAGGTCGTCGTTGTCACGCAGCCGGGCAAGGTTGCGCTCGATGCTCACCAGAAGCGGGGACAGCGCGAGATCGGTGACGGAATGCGGGCGCGGAGAGGACATCGTTACCACCATGCTTCTTTGGGTTCGGGCCGTAACGCAGCGATCGTCAAGGTGCCGAGGCCGGGTCGGATAGAGGCATTGGTCTGGTTTGGCGGGGTGACGTTGGTCCCTGGGTTTGGGGGTCGCGTTCCACCTGTCGAAGATGGGCGGGACGTACTCGCAGCTGTCGGCCAAGTCGATGGCGCAGCCGAACAACGCGGCGCTGGCCGCCCTGGTGAACACGGTGTTCAAGGGCACGACGCTGCGGGGGATGCTGCTGAACGCGTACGCGTTCTGGCAGATGGGCGTGATCGCGCTGTGGGCCGCGATGGTCTCGTTCACCGGCGCGGGCCTGCTGATCATCTTGTCGGTGCTGGGGTTCGTGCACGCCCGGTGGGCCGGGCCGGCCAAGGAGATCCTGGCCCCCCACGTGCCGCAGAAGGTCACCGCCTGAGCCCTGGCGGCCTGACCGGCCAGACCAGATCCCTCGAAACGACGGGCGGCCCGAGGTGGAGATCAAGGCGGCCTGCATGGGCTTAGGCGGCATCGTGAGCACGGCCCAGCACCGGGATCGGGTCACCTACCTGATGCGGAACGGGGGCGCGCGGCCGCGGTGGTGCCGGTCATGATGGTCAATCAGTGGATCCGTGATGAGGCGATCCTGCGGCTGCTGGAGAACGGCATCCCAGTGCATCTGACACAGGATTCCGTTCGGCGAGCCGGCGTCAGGGTGAGCATCCAGGGCGACAGCCCGGCCTCCGGGACGCCTGGCCGGGTGGTCTTGGAGGCGACGCCGACTGCAGGACCGGGCGAGCTTGAGGCGCGGAACCTGGCCGAGACGGCCGCCGGGATCCTGCGCGCGGCCGGCTATGACGTGGCGGCGGATCAGGTCGGCGCCTTGGTAGGGCGCACGAGGGCGACATACCGGCTGCGGCACCCTTACGCGTCCTGGGCCCGGATCTGACTTCCCGAACCTGGCGCCGAGTGGCGATGCTTCACTTGGCCTGCTCGTAGGAAATGTCTGGGCGAATGCGGGCTCCAGGTCGGACAGCCAGGTGGCGTGGGGGTGGAAGTGGGCGAAGAACGGCCTGCCGACCAGGGACGGATCGCGAGCCTGGATCATCCGCAGCACGAACACCCTGGTGCCCTTGATGTCGGCAATGCCGTGGATGCATATCGTGCCTGGCGTGGCGGACATGGAGGGGCCGCGGACCGTCCGGCACAGCCCGGACACGCCCTGGTAGGCGTCGCGGAAGATCTCATAGCAGCGGGCGAGGGGAACGGCGAAGTAGTCGCGCCGGCCGGTGTCGCGCTCGACGAACACGTAGTAGGGCAGCATGTCCTGGCCGAGATGAGTGCGCCACGTCGCCTGGCAAACGCCGGGTCGTCGTTGATCGACCGGATCAGCCGAGCCTGGGTGCGGATGACCGCTTCGAACAGAGTAAGCGTGGCGTCGGCGTCGGGGTCGGTGACGAACCGCTGGGGCCAGTAAGCCAGCGACTTGGTGCCGATCCGGATCGACTCGATGTGCTCCAGCCCGGGGCCCAGGAGCGGCTCGATTTAACGGCGCAGCACCGGCTCGCTCATGATCATCGGATCGCCCCTGGTGATCAGCACGCTGGTAACCTCGGGGTGGCGGCGGAGGTAACTGACGAGGGCCGCGACGTCGTCGGTGGCCATCTTGAACTCGGGCTCGCCGGTGAACTGCGCCCAGCGGAAACAGTACGCGCCGTAGGCGTGGCAGGTTTGTCCCTGGCGGGGAAAGAAGAGCACGGTTTCCGGGTACTTGTGCTGCAGGCCAGGCAGCGGGCGCCCGTCGAGGCGGGGGCTCGGCGGGTGAGCTCGTCCAGGTGCCTGGCTGTGTAGGCCCGGAAGCCGCAGCCTGCCTCATGCCGGGACGCAGCGAGGGGCGTGCCGAGTCTGTGCCAGCGAGAACCCGACGCGGTCATGATTCGGGGCCCGGTCGGCGGTGATATTCGAAATCGAGCCGCTGGTCCAGGCGGTAGTTGATCCACTGGCCTCTGGCGCCGCCCGCGATCGTCACGACGACCCGGATCCGGCGGCTCCTCTTCGTTTGCGCCTGCTGTCGGCAGCGGACCGGTTAGCTGGAGCCCGTCAGCGGCACCAGCCGACGAGGCGAATCCGGCCGTCCCCCGGCGCTGCTAGCCGGCCCGCGTTACCCGCCCGTCGTGTATCCGGACCACCTGGTCAACGTCCGCCTGGCTCACCCGGTGGTGGGTGATCAGCACCACGGTGCGTCCGGCGGTGGCCGACAGCAGGTCCCGGGTCATCGCGGCTGCGGTCTGCTCGTCGAGGTGCTCGGCGGGCTCGTCCAGGATCACGACGGGGAAGTCGGCGAGCAACAGGCGGGCCAGTGCCAGCCGCTGCCGCTGCCCGCCGGACAGGCGGGCGCCGTGCTCGCCCACCGGGGTGTCCAGGCCGAGGGGCAGGCCATCGGCCCACTGCAGCAGCCGGGCCCGGCGCAGCGACTCGCGCAGGTCGGCGTCGCTCGCCCCGGGCCGGGCCAGGCGAAGGTTCTCGCCGAGCGTGGAGTCGAAGATGTGGGCGTCCTGGGCGCACAGGCCGACGATCTTCCTTACCGCCTCGCCGTCCAGCGTGGTGATGTCGGCTCCGCCCAGCGTCACCACGCCGGCGCTTGGGTCGAGGAACCGCAGCAGCACCATGGCCAGCGAGGTCTTGCCCGATCCGGTGGGGCCTACCACCGCGACTCGCTGGCCGGCCGGTATCACCAGGTCGATCTCCCGGAGCACATCAGGGCCATCCGGCTCCCAGCGAGCGGACAGTCCGCTGATGCGCAGGTCGTAGGGCGGACCGGGGACCGGCGCCGGGCTGGTCGGCTCGGCCACCGGGTCGGGCCGGGCCATGACGGCGCCGACCCTGCCGGACGCGGCCCGCAGTTGCGGCAGTTGCTGCGCGGCCGGCGCCAGGCCGGCGAACACCTCGTGTGCGGCCAGCGGCGTCAGGACCACGACGGCGAGCGCCACCCCGGCCAGCGCGCCGGAACCGGCCGCGGGCACGCCGAGGGCGATCGCTCCCCACACCGCCGCCCCCGCGGCCAGCGCGGTCATGGCGGCCCCGGTTCCCCGCCCGTAGGCGCAGCGGGCCTCGGCGCGGGCCATCGCGCGGTCGGCGTCCCGCACCGGCTGGAGGGCAGCGGCCGGCCCGCCGTATACGGCCAGTTCCCTGACGCCCCGTAGCAGGTCCATGCTGGCTGCGGCCAGGTCGCCGCGCCGCGGCGCGATCGCATGCTCGGCCCGCCGGGACAAGCCGGTCACGATCGCCGGCGCGACAAAGGCCGCGACCAGCAAGCTGGCCGCGAGGACCAGGCCCGCTCCGGGCAGCCGGAGCGCCGATACGGTCACCGCCGCCGCGCCGGCGGCCATGGCGGCGATGTAGGGGAGCCGGACCCGCAGCCACCGGTCGGCGAGTGAGTCGATGTCGCTGATCAGGCGGCTGATCAGGTCTCCGGACCGGAATGCGGCTAGCCCGGCCGGGGCCAGGCGCTCCAGCTTGGTGTACGCGGTCATCCTGGTCCCGGCCAGGATGCGCAGCGCCGCGTCGTGGCCGGCCAGTCGCTCGGCGTACCGGAACCCGGCCCGGCCCAGCCCGAACGCCTGCACCGCCGCGGCCGCCACCATCAGGTACAGCACCGGCGGGTGCTGCGCCGCCCGGCAGATCAGCCAGGCCGAGGTGGCCAGCAGCCCGACGGACGAGACCGCGGCGAGGGTGCCGGCCAGGCCAGCCAGCGCGAGGCCCGGCTTCGCGGCGGCGCCGGTGGTGCCAGGTTCACCTCGTCGGGAGGCGTTCCGTGCTCCGATCGACATCACGCCGGCACCGCCTCGAGCACGCGGGTCGCGTTCCCGGAGGACTGGCCTATCTGGATTACGTGGTCGGCGGCGGCCAGCACGGCGGGCCGGTGGCTCGCGACAAGGACGAGGCGGCCGGCCGCCGCCTCGCGGCGCAGGGTCGCGATGACGCGGGTCTCGGTACCGGAGTCCAGCCCGGCCGTCGGCTCGTCGAGGAGCAGCACGGGCCGCTCGCCGGGGCCGGGCAACAGCGCACGGGCCAGCGCGACCCGCCGCCGCTGCCCCGACGACAGGCCGGCACCGCCCTCGCCCACCCGCTGGCCGAGCGGGATCTCATCCAGCGCGGCCGCGTGCCGGGCCGCCTCGACCGCCCCGGCCGGAGCGCGCGGCCATCCGACGCGGATGTTGGACGCCACGGTCCCGGGGAACAAGACGGGATCCTGCCCGGCCCAGGCGATGCCAGAACGCCACGCCGCGGGGTCGATGGCGGTCAGGTCCTCCTCGCCGTCCGGGCCGATGACCAGGACCCGGCCGGCGGACGGCTGTGCAAAGCCGAGCAGCACGTCGATCAGTGTGCTCTTGCCCGAGCCGCTCGGCCCGGCCACCACGGTGATCTCGCCGGGTGCCAGGGTCAGCGAGATCCCGTCCGGCGCGGGCCTCGGCCGGCCCGGATGGCTGACCCGCAGATCGTCCACGCGGATCATCTCGGGAACGGGCGCGGGCCGGCTGCCTGCGGCAGGCACGGGCGTGTCGATCACCGTGACCGCGTCGCCCGCCGCGGCCAGGCCGTTCGCGCTGGCGTGGAACTGAGCTCCGGCCCGGCGCAGCGGCAGGTACGCCTCCGGCGCGAGGACGAGTGCGAGCAGCCCGGTGCGCAGGTCCAGGTGCCCGTAGACGAGCCGCAAGCCGATCTCGGTCGCCACCAGCGCGACCGACATCGTCGCGATCAGCTCCAGCACCGCAGACGACAAGAACGCTAGCCGGAGCGTCCCCATCGTGGCGCGCCGGTACTCGCCGGTGACCCGGCCGATAGACGCCCGCTGCGCGGTGGCCCGGCCGAACACCTTGAGCGTGGGCAGCCCCGCCACCACGTCGCCGAAATGGTGCGCGAGCCGGGCCAGGGCCAGCCAGCGCCGCCGGGCCGCCTCGCCCGCCGTCCGGCCGATGAGCGCGCCGAACACCGGGATCAGCGGGAGCGTCAGCGCGATCACCGCCGCGGATACCGGGTCCGCCAGCGCGATCCTGACCACGACGGCGAGCGGGACGATCACCGCGAGCGCCAGCTGCGGGAGGTAGGCGGCGAAGTATCCGTCGAGCGCGTCCATCCCCTCGGTGGCCAGCTCGGTGAGCTCGGCGGTGCTTCGCGGGGGTCCGGCGTTGTCTCCAGGGGCGGCTCCGGAAGCCGGGCCGGCGCCGCCCGCCAGCCAGCGCGGCCCGAGCTGCACGGCGCGGGCCAGCAGGCCCAGGCGAAGCCGCGACTTCACCGCGGCGCTCGCCCGGTACGACGCGGCCTCGGTGGCCCAGGCCGCCAGCACGCGGCCCGCCACCACGGCAGCCAGGACGATCAGCGTGCCGTGCAGGGCGGCCAGGCTGGCCCGGCCGGTGACGGCGCCGGCGATCGCGTCCGCCAGACACTGTGCCTGCGCGATGACCAGGCCGGCGGTCACCGCGCCGAGCGCGCACAGGACGCCGGCGTACACCATCGTCTGCCGCGCGTGCCGCAGCAGGCGCGGGTTGAGCGGCGTCACTGACTGGCCGTCTCGGCTGCGGGCGCAGCGGGCGCGGGCGCCGGCCCGGCACCGATCCGCCTCCGGAACACCCAGTACGTCCAGCCCTGGTAAAGGAGCACAAACGGCAGGAAGATGACCGCGACCACGGTCATCACCGCCAGCGTCTTGGCGGTCGATGACGCGTTGGCGGTCGTGAGGGTGCCGGCCGCGGCCAGGGTCGAGGGCAGCACCCGCGGGTACAGCGCGGCGAACAGCGCTGCCGTCGCGGCGGCGATCGCGACCGCGTTGCCCGCGAACGCGGCGCCCTCCCGCCTCGCCCGGCTGGCCAGCACGCCGGCGATCAGCGCGGCCGCCGCGACCGCCGCAAGCGCCACCGATGCGGCGCCGGTGGTGCCGGTGTGGCCGACGGCCCGGTAGCTGGCCTCGGTCCAGGCCAGGAAGCCGCCGCCGGCCACCACGGCCGCCAGGCCCAGCTTCCAGATCAGTGCGTTGGCCCGGCCGCGCAGGTCGCCTGTGGTCTTCAGGGCCAGGAACATCGCCCCGTGCAGGGCGAACAGCGCGAGCGTGGTCAGCCCGCCGAGCAGCGCGTAGGGGTTCAGCAGGGTGAAGAAGTTGCCGGCGTAATTGTGCGCCGCGTCCAGGGGGATCCCGTGCAGCACGTTGCCGAAGGCCACGCCCCACAAGATCGCCGGCACGAGTGAGCCGGCCCAGATCGCGCCGTCCCATCCGAGCCGCCAGCGCGGACTGTCGCGTTTGCCGCGGAACTCGAACGCGACCCCGCGCGCGATCAATGCGACGAGCACGATCAGCAGCGGCAGGTAGAAGGCGCTGAACATCGACGCGTACCAGCCGGGGAAGGCGGCGAACGTGGCCCCGCCCGCCGTGAGCAGCCACACCTCGTTGCCGTCCCAGACGGGCCCGATCGTGTTGATCATTACCCGGCGCCCGGCATCGCCGTGGCCGAGGACCGGCAGCAGGATGCCGACCCCGAAGTCGAATCCCTCGAGCACGAAGTACCCGGCCCAGAGCACGGCGATCGCGATGAACCAGAGGTCGGACAGATGCACGGCTGGCTCCCTTCTGTGCTGCCGCGGCGGTCAGTAGACGAGAGCGGGCGACGTCTCCTCGCCGCCCGCCCCTGTGCCCGGGGGCGGCTCGGCGTCCAGGCCCGCGCGGGCGTACTTGATCATCAGCCCCGCCTCGATCACCGCGAGCACGCCGTAGATCAGGGTGAGCACGATCATCGAGGCGAGCACCTCGCCGCCGGAGTTGGCCGACACCCCAGTGGCGGTCTTCATCTGCCCGTACACCAGCCAGGGCTGGCGGCCCATCTCGGTCAGGATCCAGCCGAGCGAGTTCGCGGCGAGCGGGAGCAGCGGCAGCGCGATCGCCGACCACAGCAGCACCCGGGACCGGGGCCTGCGGCCGCGGCGGACCGCCCATAGCCCGATGAGCGATACCAGCGCGGCGAGCAGGCCGATGCCGATCATCAGCCGGAAGCTCCAGTACGTCACCGGGATGATCGGCGTGTACGAGCCGGGGCCGTAGACCTGGCTGTAGAACGCCTGCAGGTTGTCGATGCCGCGGACCTGACTGCTCCAGTTGCCGGTGGCCAGGAACGACAGCAGCCGGGGGAGCGTGATCTGGAAGACCGGCTTCGAGCCGTTCAGGGTACCGATCGTCAGCAGGGAGAACGGCGCGGGCCTGGCGGTGTGATACAGGGCCTCGGCGGCGGCCATCTTCATCGGCTGGTAGCGGGTGGTGAAGAGCTTGCCCTGGATGTCGCCGGTCGCGATCGTGACCACGGCGCCCGCGATGGCCGTGATGGCGCCGGCCTTGACCGCGGACCGGAACGCGGCGGTGTCGGTCGCGGGCCGGCGGATCAGGTGCCACATCGCGATCCCCGCCACCAGTGCGCCCGCGGTCAGGAAGCACGCCGCGATCACGTGCGGGAACGCCGCGAGCTGGGCCGGGTTCGTCATCAGCGCCAGGAAGCTGGACAGCTCGTCCCGGTGGGTGCGGGGGTCGTAGTGATAGCCGACCGGGTGCTGCATCCAGGAGTTGGCGGTCAGGATGAAGTACGCCGACAGCGTGGTGCCGACGGCCACCGTCCACATGCAGGCGGCGTGGATCCGCCGCGGCAGCCGGTCCCAGCCGAAGATCCACAGGCCGAGGAACGTGGACTCCAGGAAGAAGGCCAGCAGCGCCTCGATGGCCAGCGGCGCGCCGAAGATGTCGCCGACGAACCGCGAGTACGCCGACCAGTTCATGCCGAACTGGAACTCCTGCACGATCCCGGTGACCACGCCCATCGCGAAGTTGATCAGGAACAGCTTTCCGTAGAACCTGGTCAGCCTCAGCCAGCGCTCATGCCCCGTCCGCAGCCATGCGGTCTCGAACCCGGCGACCAGGAACGCCAGGCCGATCGTGATCGGCACGAACAGGAAGTGGTAGACGGTGGTGATCCCGAACTGCCACCTCGAGAGATCAAGCACGTTCACCCGGGCCTCCTCACCTGTGTGCACCCGGCATGGCTGGTGCTGGTGGATCTTGTCGCCCGCACACCGGAGAACGGCAGAGAAGGAAGGCCCGTCCGCGCGGGACCAAAGTCCGGTCCGCCGGCGTTGCCTGACCGCCCGAGCCCGCGCTGCCGCTGCGGTGCAGGACAACGAGGAAGTCCGCGTCCCATGGCTGGCGAGGGAGCCGAGGAAGGAGTAGCCGGTCGGATCGGTGATGCCCAGGCAGAGAAGGTCACCGGGATAGATCCCACGGCCTGCAGCGCCGACCCGTCGCGGCGGCCGCTGATCGTGAAGGTCACCAGGCGCGAGACCCCGTGCATCGTGAGGCGGCCGGTAGCCGTCACGGTGATGATCGCGCCGAAGGCCAGTGCGGGGGGCAGCGCCACTGGCCGGGCGAGCGCAAACGTCGCACCCGGCTCGCTCGCCGTGTCGAGGCTCTTGGCGAACTGCGGCTGTGTCTTTTCCGTTGACCTTGATGGTGGCGAGATCGATGCGCAGCGCGGCCGCCGTGACCCGGCTGTCCGACACGACCGGACCCGGCGGCCACGTGCCACGTGCCGTTGACTGGCCCGGTCGGCGCGCTGGTGCCGCCGGGCGGCAGCGCCAGCGGGGTGGCCTCGGATTCCGCGACCGGAGCCCGCGCATCGACCGGGATGTGCGGGCGCGCCCCCGGTACCTGCTGAAGGAAGCTCTTGATGATCGGCGGCCGCTCATCGGCCGGCAATTCGACCAACCGGCTTGGCCTGGCCCCCGCGGTACATGGCGCGGAGGCTGTCGTCAGAGACAGGCAATCCCATTGCGTGTTCCTCCCGCCCGGGAACCGCCTCCGGAGCGGCCCAGTCCGCATTTCAGCTAGTCAGCTCATTCGTCGGCACCAACCGGCCTGGCGCGGCGCGGGCGCCGGCTGACATCATCCGCGACGCCGATGTGTCGCGCAGCCCGGTGCGGGAGCTAGCCAAGAACGCGACCCCGAGCATCGCCGGCGACGAGGTCAAGCTGCTCAAGCGAGACGCTCTACGGATCGCCGCAGTGGCGGACCTGCCTGACGGGCTCCTTGCCGGACTCCAGCACGATGCGCTGGCCGAGGGGGCCACCCTGGCCCTCATCGAGCCGACGCTGACGTACCAGGCGCTGGCCAAGATCGTGGACGCGGCAACCAGGCGGCAGGACCTCGACGCAGTCGCCAGGTCGCAGATCCGGCGCTGGACCCGTGGCGCCGCCAGTACGGCGCGGGACGGCGTCCCGGCCCGGGCGTTCCCCGGCCGGGTCGGCCCTCAGCGCGGGCGGCTCCGCCAGCGCGACTTCGACCTCGGCCGCGGGCTGGGCATGCTCACGGTCGACGGGCCGCCGGCGGCGGTCACGGCCATACTGGTCACCGCGGGTGATGGCCGAGCCGACTGGCTGCGCGCGGGCCAGGCGCTGCACCGGCTGCTCGCGCACGCCGCAGGGCGCTGGGTCTTTGCCAGCCTGTACACCCAGCCGCTGGAGGCAGCCGCAATCAGGGCGCTCATGAAGACCCGCCTGGCGTTGCCCGGTGCCCCGCAGATGCTGCTCCAGCTCGGCGTGGCCTGGACCACCCGGGTCACCGCGCGCCGCCCGCCAGCCGAGCTGATCGAGCCGTAGGTGGCCGGTCGTCACTAGGGGACCGGCCGGGGGAGAGACGGGGCGTAACGACTGCTGCGGCGTTGCCCCATGAGCTCGCACGCCACCGCACTCGTAGAATCTCTGCGGCAGGTACGTACCAGTCCGATGGGACCAGGCCGATGCAGCAATCATCCGGGCGCCATGACTGACGTCGATTTCCCTGTGTCCTGGACCGGGCGGCGGGCGGTCGTGACCCTCCCAGAGCACATCGACGTGTCCAACGTGGCCGGGTTTCGCGAGCAATTGCTGTCGGTGATCAACCGCGGAGCGGTCGTACTGATTGTCGATATGACTGCCACGGCATCGTGCGACCACGCTGCCGTGGATGCGGTCGCGCGGGCCTATCAGCGCGCCGCGGTCAGTGGCACGCAGCTGCGGCTGGTCGTTACGGTTCCGGTGGTCAGACGGGTGCTGAGCATCGAAGGACTCGATCGCCTGGTCCCCATCTATCCCTCGCTGGAGGCAGCGACGGCGGCGGCGACGCCGGATCAGAACGGAGTTGCCTCGCCCTCAGCCAGGGCCCAGGCCGTCGGCCGGCCGAGCGGTCCGGCCGGCCTGCCCAGCGTCGCGGCCATCACGCCGACCGTGCTGTGGCAGCTGATTGACGCGCTGGGTGACGGGCTGGTGCTGACCGCCGAGGGCGGGGAGATCGTCCTGGTCAACCACCGGTGCGCGGAGATGTTCGGCTATGAGCGCGAGGAACTGGCGGGCCGCTCGATTGAGTCCCTCGTTCCCGCGGACGTCCGGGCCCGGCACCGGGAGTACCGGACGGCATACGAGCGAGCTCCGGAGGCGCGGCCGATGGGGGAGCGAGCCAGGCTTGCGGGACTGCGCAAGGATGGAGCTACCTTCCCGATCGCGATCAGCCTCAGCCCCGTGCCGACGGCGACCGGCCATTTCGTCCTCGCCGTTATCCGCGACACCACTGAGGGCCGGCGGCGCGAGGATCTCGCGGATCTGGCGCGCGCCGCCGTCGCCGAGCACACGGAGCGCGATCGGGAGCTGCTTGACCGGGTTGTGCACGGTCTGTTCCAGGTCGGTCTGAGCCTCCAGGCGGCGGTCGACCTGCCGGGCGAGGTGGCCCGTGAACGCATCGGGGAAGCGCTGCGCCAGCTGGACGACAGCATCCACGAGATCCGGGACTACGAGTTCACCGCGCTGCGTGGCGGGTTGCCGTCCGATCCTGAGCCACCAGACGACAGGGCCTGAGCTGCTTACCCGCTGTGCGCAGGAAACGTGCCCGGGCTTTCCGCCGGGCCCGGCTCGCCGCTGATCCCAGCCGCGAGCCCGGCCAGAAAACCGCGGATCGTCACGGCGGCGATCCGGCGGACGCTCTCCCGCTCCGGTGCATCGCCCAGGGCACCGGGCCGCCGGTACGCGCCAGTCAGCGTGAGCAACGTGGTTTCCCGCTCAGCCGGAGTCAGATTGATGTCGGCGTCGAGCACCGGGAACGGGCCGCCCCCCGGGCCCGTGATTTCCCAGCGGATGGCCAGTCCGGCAGAATCCGCGGTCTCCGAAAGCTCGCGCGCTCGTACCTGGACCACGTCGGACGGGCTCGGCCCGTAACCCGATGGCGAGTTGACCGTCCCGAGGCCGTAGGCGTCACGCGCCGCGGCGGTCAGTAGGCCGCCCCGCCACAAGCTGGCCAGCCTGGCCTTCGCGACCTCGAAGGCGACACTGAGCAGGACCTCGTCACCGACAAACATGCGTTCAGTAAACCGGCATGGCGTTCGCAATGGGTATAGGACGCTGGTCCCGACTACCTCGCCGGACGTCCCGGCCAGGACCGCGGGATCTTCGGCGCCGCCGCCCGGGACCTTCGACTCTTAGACGGCGGTCAGGCGCGCGGTTAGGTGGTCCATATGTTCGTCTCGGCTGAACGGGTGCTCGATGTCACCATTGACGTCGCGCAGCGAAGGCTGACCGACCTGGTCCGGAACGGATTGCTCAGCGAATGGTCCCGTTCCGCGTACCAGGGTGGCCTGGACGACCTGCTGCGAGTCGGACCGCTGGGCGAACTGGCCGGTGCATCCAGGCTGGTGCGGGTTCGGTTCCTGGACCCGGTCTACCGTGACGAGGCGATGGCCATGGGCATCCGCTGGGAGGCGATCGGCGTCACTGGAGGCCTTTTCCCGGTACTGGACGCGGACATCAACCTGAGCCCGGAGCAGGGCCAGTCCACCTGGCTGACGCTCAACGGCGTCTACCGGCCACCGTTTGGCCGGCTCGGCGCCACGCTGGACAAGATCGTCATGCACAAGGTCGCCGAATTCACCATGCGCTCCCTGCTGACCAGCATCGCCGCTCTCCTGGAGGGCGGCGGGCCCGCCGAGAACCAAACGCCGCCCGTGGGGTCCAGGGAGAACGGGCCGCAGGTCGCGCCCGGATGAATTTCGCAGCGCTTTTCGCAGCGCTCAGCGGTTGCGGGGCGCCGGGCGATCACTTCTCGCCGGGGATTACCACGACCGGGCAGTGCGCGTGCTGCACGACCTGGCTGCTGGTAGAGCCCAGCATGAGCCGGGCGAACCCGCCCGCCCCGCGCGACCCGACCACCACGAGGTCGGCATCCTGCGACGCGTCGATGAGCTCCTTCGACGGATACCCGGCAACGGCCCGCACGGTGACCGACGGCGGCCGCGAACCGCCGAGCTGGCTCGTCACCGTGTGCGTCAGCTCCTCGGCGATCTTCTCGATGCGCTCCAGCTCGGCGGTCTCGCCCGCGAGCAGGGTCGGGTTCCCGGTCCACGGGTTCGCGGGCAGGTTGTCGACGGTGATCACGGTGACCGCCGAATCCCGGAGAGCCGCCTCCTTGATGGCCCATTCGAGCACGAGCGACGAATGGGCCGAGCCGTCAATGCCGGCAATGATCCCAGACATCTTGTTCCTCCTTATAGCCGGGTCATCGCCTGGGTGACGATAACCATCCTTGTATTTATTTTCTGCACCATTAGTTCACCCAGGTAGGGACCTTCGGCGGGAGGAAGTATGCCGTTGGGCCCCGATGACCTGACGTGGGTTGCCGACAGGTCACCAGGGGCCGTGGCCCTGGTTGGCGGCTTGCAGCGCGGTGACGTAGGCCGCCCGCTCGAAAGCCGACTGGTCGGTCTCGGCCGGGACCGACAGCAGCCCGCGCGCGTCGGCGACCGTGGCGAAGCCCTTGCGGGTCATCCACGCGGACAGCCCGTCGAGCAGGACGCCGGCATGCTGCGCGCCGTGCCGCAGCAGCGCCGACGCGGTCATCACCACGTCGGCGCCGGCCAGCAGGTAGCTGGCCACGTCGGCGGCGTCCTCGACGCCCGTCGTCGCGGCCAGCGAGGCGCGCACCCGCCCGGCGAGCAGTGCGATCCAGGCCCGGGGCAGCCGGGCCTCGGCCGGGCTGGACAGCCCGAACCCGGCGGTCACGGTCAGCGTCTCCGGGTCAACGTCCGGCTGCAGAAACCGGTTGAACAGGACCAGGCCGTCTGCCCCGGCCCGGTCCAGGCGCAGGGCCATCTCCCCGGTAGAGCTGTAGTACGGGCTCATCTTCACCGCGACTGGAACCTTGACCACGGCTTTGACCGTCGTCAGGATCTCGACGTGCCGGGTCTCCACGTCACGTCCGGGGAACAGGGGGTCGCCGGGCAGGTGGTAGATGTTCAGCTCGATCGCGGCGGCTCCCGCTCGTTCCAGGGCGATCGCATAGTCGGTCCACCCGCCGGTGGTGACGCCGTTCAGGCTGGCGATCACCGGGATGTCCACGGCGGCCGCCGCGCGCTCGAGCAGGTTCAGATAGCGGCCCGGGCCCGGGCCGGCGTCGGCGTTGTGCGGGAAGTAGGACAACGACTCCGCGAAGCTCTCGGTCCCGGCATCGATGAGCACCGCGTTCTGTGCCGCCTCCCGGCGCAACTGCTCCTCGAACAGCGAATAGAGCACGATCGCCGCCACGCCGGCGTCGGCGAGCCGCCGGACGCCGTCGACGGTGTTCGACAGCGGGGACGCCGAGGCGACGAGCGGGTTGCCCAGTTTCAGGCCCAGGTACCGGGTCGACAGGTCCATCAGCGGTCCTCCTGCTGGCCGGTCGGCGGGTCAGCGATTCGTGCGGGGCGCGCGTCGGCCGGGAAATGCGCCGGCCCGCGTCGCGCCATCTCCTCGTAGGTGTCCCACCGCTGGTCCACGGCCTGCTGGGCCAGCCCGGCCAATCGCTCGGCCTCGGCCGGGTGGGTGTTGCCCAGAGCGCGGTAGCGCAGTTCTCGCTGCGTGTAGGAGGCCAGCGGGATGCGCGGCCGCGGCGAGTCAAGCAGGAACGGATTGGCGCCGGCTTCGCGCAACACCGGGTCGTACCGGATCAGCGGCCAATACCCGCTGGCCACCGCCCGGTACTGCTGGCCGAGGCCCTCGCGCATCTCGATGCCGTGCGCGATGCAATGGCTGTAGGCGATGATCAGCGATGGCCCGTCGTACGCCTCGGCCTCACGGAAGGCGCGCAGCGTTTGCTGCGGATCGGCGCCCATCGCCACCCGTGCCACGTAGACGTTGCCGTAGGCGATCGCCTGCAGCGCGAGGTCCTTCTTGGGCATGGTCTTGCCGGAGGCCGCGAATTTGGCCACCGCGCCGAGCGGCGTTGCCTTCGAAGACTGGCCGCCGGTGTTGGAATACACCTCGGTATCGAGAACCAGCACGTTGACGTTGCGGCCGCTGGCCAGGACGTGGTCCAGGCCACCGGAGCCGATGTCGTAAGCCCAGCCGTCTCCGCCGACGATCCACACGCTGCGCCGGACCAGGTGGTCGGCCACGCTCAGCAGGTCGGCCACGGCCCTGCCTTCGTCCAGGCGGGAGAGGAGGCGTTTCAGTTCGGTCACCCGGTCGCGCTGGGCGCGCAGCTCGGATTCGCCTCGCTGCGAGGCGTTCAGGATGTCGTCGGTGAGCTCGGCGCCGACAGTATCCCGCAGTTCGGTCAGGCGGGTGCTTGCCAGTTCCGCGTGCCGGTCGGCGGCCAGGCGGAAGCCGAGGCCGAACTCGGCGTTGTCCTCGAACAAGGAGTTCGACCACGCCGGGCCGCGCCCGTCGGGCCCGGCTGTCCACGGTGTGGTTGGCAGGTTGCCGCCGTAGATAGACGAACAGCCGGTGGCGTTGGCGACCAGCAGCCGGTCGCCGAACAGCTGCGACATGAGCTTGAGATAAGGGGTCTCCCCGCAGCCCGCGCACGCGCCGGAGAACTCGAACAGCGGCTGCAGGAACTGGGTACCGCGCACGGTGCCGAAGTCCACCCGGGAGCGGTCGGCCACCGGCAGCGTCTCGAAGAACGCGATGTTCTCCCGCTCGGGGGCCAGCAGCTGTTCCCGGGGCGCGAGGTTGATCGCCTTGCGCCCGGGGTCTCCGGGCGCCGTGACCGGGCAGGCCTGCACGCAGAGCTCGCATCCGGTGCAGTCCTCCAGGTACACCTGCAGCGTGAAGGCCGTGTCCGGGAGGCCGGGCGCCTCCAGCGGCGCCGAACGGAACCGTTCCGGCGCCCCGTCCAGCAGCGACTGGTCGTAGTAGGTCGACCTGATCACGCTGTGCGGGCACACGAAGCTGCAGTTGCCGCACTGGATGCACAGCTCCGGATCCCAGTCGGCGACCAGGTCGGAGATGTTGCGCTTCTCGTAGGCCGCGGTGCCGATCGGGTAGGTGCCGTCCGCAGGTAGCGCGCTGACCGGGAGATCGTCGCCGCGGCCGGCCATCATCGCGGCGGTGACCGTGCGGACGAACTCGGGGGCCCGGGCCGGTATCACCGCGGGCAGTTCCCGGGCGGAGGTCACCGCGCCGGGCACTTTGACCTGGTGCAGTTCTTCCAGCGCGCGGTCCACGGCCGCGTGGTTGCGCGCCACCACCGTGGTGCCGCGCCGCCCGTACGACTTGGTGATCGCCGCCTTGATCTTTGCGATGGCCTCGTCCCGCGGCAGCACCCCGGAGATCGCGAAGAAGCAGGCCTGGAGCACCGTGTTGGTCCGCCCGGCCAGCCCGGCCTCGCGGGCGATCCGGCCCGCGTCGATCGCGTACACCTGCAGCCGCTTGGCCAGGATCTCCTCCTGGACTGGCCGCGGCAGGGCGTCCCAGACCTCGCCGGGCGGATGCGGGCAGTTCAGCAGCAGTGTCGCGCCAGGAGCGGCCCGGCCGAGCACGTCCACCCGCTCCAGCAGGCCGAAGTGATGACAGCCGACGAAACTGGCCCGCTGGACCAGGTACGGGGCTCGGATCGGCGCCGGGCCGAACCGCAGGTGGGACACGGTCTGCGAGCCGGATTTCTTGGAGTCGTAGACGAAGTACCCCTGCGCGTGCAGGCCGGGCTCGGCGCCCAGGATCTTGATCGTGTTCTTGTTCGCGCCGACCGTCCCGTCCGACCCGAGCCCGAAGAACACCGCCCGCACGGTGCCCTCCGGCTCGATGTCCAGCGCCGCGTCGTAGGGCAGGCTGCTGCCGGACACGTCGTCGGTGATCCCGATCGTGAACCGGCGCCGGGGCCGTTCCCGGCCCAGCTCCGCGTACACCCCGGCCACCATGCCCGGCGTCAGCTCTTTCGACGACAGGCCGTAACGGCCGCCGATGATCAGAGGGAGGCTGGGGCGTTCAGAATCCATGCATGAGCCGGCGAGCGCGGCGGTCACGTCAAGCAGCAACGGTTCCCCGGCAGAACCTGGCTCTTTGGTGCGGTCCAGTACCGCGATCCGGGACGCCGAGGCGGGCAGCGCGTCGAGCAACGCCCGCGCCGGGAACGGCCGGTACAGCCGGACCTGAGCCACCCCGACGCGCTCTGCCTGACCGCGCAGGCGGGCGACGGTCTCCTGCGTCGCCTGCGCGGCGGAGCCCATCACCACGATCACCCGCTCGGCGTCCGGGTGACCTGTGTACTCCACGATCCGGTAGCGGCGCCCGGACCGGCCGGCGAGCGCGTCCATGGCGTCCTGCACGGCGGCGGGCACCCCCGCGTAGAACGGGTTCACGGTCTCCCGGGCCTGGAAGTAGGTGTCCGGGTTTTGCGCCGTGCCCCGGATGAACGGGTGATCGGGCGACAGGGCGCGGCCGCGGTGCGCCCGGACCAGGTCATCCGGCACCAGAGCGCGCAGGTCGTCGTCGGCCAGCAGCTCGATCGTGTTCAGCTCATGCGAGGTGCGGAACCCGTCGAAGAAGTGCACGAACGGTATCCGGGTGGCCAGCGTGGCCGCGTGCGCCACCAGCGCCAGGTCGTGCGCCTCCTGAACCGACGCGGAGGCGAGCAGCGCGAACCCGGTCTGCCGCACCGCCATCACGTCCGAGTGGTCGCCGAAGATGGACAGGCCCTGCGCCGCCAGCGACCGCGCGGCGACGTGCAGCACCGCCGGGGTCAGCTCACCCGCGATCTTGTACATGTTGGGGATCATCAGCAGCAGGCCCTGCGAGGCGGTGAACGTCGTGGCGAGCGCGCCGCCCTGCAGTGCGCCGTGCAGGGCGCCCGCGGCCCCGCCCTCGCTCTGCATCTCCACCACCACCGGGGTGCCGCCCCACACGTTCGGCCGGCCCTGGCTCGACCACTCGTCGGCCAGCTCGGCCATGGGCGATGACGGCGTGATCGGGTAGATGCAGCAGACCTCGCTGAGCCGGTAAGCGACCGAGGCGGCCGCCTCGTTCCCGTCGACGGTGGCGCGCATTCTCAGGCCTCCGGAACCATCTCGATCGCGTGCACCGGGCACTGCTCGTAGCACACGCCGCAGCCGGTGCACTTGTCGTAGTCGAACCGGTACCGGTGGCCCGGCCCCAGCTTGATCACCGCGTCCTCGGGGCAGGCGCCCAGACAGCCGTCGCACTCGCAGCAGTTGCCACAGGACAGGCAGCGTCCCGCCTCGTAAACCGCCTGCGGCTCGGACAGGCCGCCGACCACCTCGCCGAAATCCGACATGCGCTCGTCGGGCGCCGCCTCGGGCTGGCGCCGGCGGGCCGCCTCGCCGAAGTACCACAAGTTCAATTTCTGG
>Ga0335072_10005230_pt1 | contig 19117 bp, 16 predicted proteins | sample Lox_Sample_21_FD_206725 | JGI IMG/M metagenome (GOLD analysis project Ga0335072, IMG submission 206725) | Soil microbial communities from Loxahatchee National Wildlife Refuge, Florida, United States - Lox_Sample_2.1 | ecosystem: Environmental > Terrestrial > Soil > Wetlands | place: USA...
CCGCGCAGGCGTCGCCACCAGTCCGTCGCGCTTTGGGTTCTCGCCCAGCCGGCGCAGAATTTCGCGATACATCTCCTGCGTGCTGAACCTGCTGAGTCCTTCGTCGATCTCTAAGACCCCGCGAACCGGCTTGGTCACTGCAATCGCCTGCGCCATTCGTTTTTCCTCCCGGACCTCGCTGCGCCTGTCAAACACCGCAGCAGCCCTACTCATTCACTCGAAAACTCGAAAAAGTTGTTCTCGGTCTCTTCTACCCGCACATATTCAAGTCTCGCGGGTGTCAGTTTCCCTTGCAACAGCCCATAGACCGTCCTACACAGATTCTCGGTGGTCGGGACTCGATTCACAAAGATGGGATCAAGGTTTAAGTTTGTGTGGTCAAACCGTTGCACCACTTTTGTTTGCACCACGTCATCCATGACCGCCAGATCGATCACCATCCCGGTTTCCGGCGCGACTTCCCCGCCCACCAGCACCTCAATTACATAGTTGTGTCCATGCCCGTGCGGGTTGTTGCACTTGCCATACGCGGCCTGATTCTCCTCAGTCGAAAGCGCGTCCGTGTGCAGCCGGTGGCTGGCGCTCAGCGTGTATCGCCGTCCAAAATAGGCCTTCACGCTTCGCCCCGGTACTCGGCAAAAATCTCCGGCGTCTCGTAGACCCGGACTTTCGTCAGCCGCGCGCCGCGCGCCGCCCGAATTGCAGGCTCCAGCCGCTTCCACGACGCAATTGCGATATTCTCCGTCGTCGGGTTCTGCGCTGCGAATTCCGGCGTCTCCAGGTTCAGGTGCCGGTGGTCGTAGGCTTTCAGTACTTCGCGCTCCATCACGTCTTTCAGCCACTTCAGGTCCACCACAAATCCCGTCACCTTGTCCGGCTCACCCGCCACGGTCACTTCCAGCGTGTAGTTGTGCCCGTGCCCGTTGCGATTGGCGCAACGCCCAAACACCTGCTCGTTCTTCTCCGCCGGCCATGCGTCGTTCCAGTAGTAGTGCGATGCCGAGAACGTCGCCCGCCGGGTCAGCTCAATCATTTAAATGCCTCACTCACAAGATGCCCCGCACCATTCCGTCGTTTCACTCAATCCCTTTTCCCGACCTCTGATCCCTGATCCCTAAGCGCTGATCCCTGAGTGCCTGTCACTCCCCATACACCCTTCCCTTCCAGCTTACCCGCTTCAGAATCCGGTGCTGAAACCAGCTCTGGTAGAGCAGCCACACAAACAGCGGCAACCCTAGCGGCGCAAGGGCGCAATTCACAAATCCGAAATTCGACTTCGCCACCCGACTATAGAACCGAAGCAGGTTCCTCGCCCACAACAGCAGCAGCACCCAGCCCGCGCTCAGCCACTCCATCGAATGCGCCGACAGGCGCGCGCTCCACAACTCCACCGCCAGCCACGGCAGCCCAACCAGCAACACAATATCCAGCCCCTTCCACAACGACATGGCCAGCGCATTGTTGAACAGCAGTGCCAGGTTCTTCGTCCAACCTTCCATCATCGCCGCGGTTGTCCGGTACATACGCGCCGCCAACGCATCCTCGGCATACCGAAACCGCATTCCGACCCTCCGCCGTTTGGCCAGAAACGCCAGCTCCACATCTTCCAGCACCTTGTCCGCCACTGCCGCATGGCCGCCGATCTTGCGATATGCTTCGCGCTCCACCAGCAGAAACTGCCCGTTCGCCGCTGCCACCCGCTGATTCGGATCCGACACCTTCGCCGGCGGATACGCCAAAGCAAGCTCTGAAAACACCAGCGGCATCAGCGTCATCTGCACCAGCCCACTCACAATCTGGCGCGGCGAGTAGCTCAGCATCCCTGCCTTGTTCCGCGTCGCCTCGTGAATCGCCCTCCGCATGCTGCCGGCCTCGTGGATCGTGTCCGCATCCGTGAACAGCAGCCAGCGCCCGCGTGCCTTGCGCGCCGCCGTCCAAACGGCGTTTACCTTTCCTGTCCATCCGGGCTTCAGTTCGTCCGCCGCGACCACGTTCACGCCCGCAAATCCCCGCGCAATCTCCGCAGTGCCGTCGGTCGAGTGGTCATCCACCACCACCAGTTCCCAGTCGCGGCCAAGCTGAAAGATCTCTTCCGACTGGTTGACCAGCGACTTCAGGCATTCCGCAATCGAGGCCTCTTCGTTCCGCGCCGGCACAATCACCGTCAGTTCCAGCAGATCCTCCGGCTCCGGCTGGTCAAACACCGTTCCCGCGCGTGCGGGGACCGCGGGTGGCTCGCCGGACTCGCTCGAGAGCCCCAGCACCGGCTTCCACGTTCGAGAAACCGGGGCCTCGTCGTTCCCCGGTTTGCCTTCACCCATGACTTTCCGCCCTTCCGCTCCGTATTATATGGATGTGCGACCCCTCCTTCCGTACACGCTGCCAGCCGCGCTGGCCCTCATCCTCATCCCGGGATGCAACCGCGGCGCCCATCCCGCCCAGCTCGACCAGAAGGCGCCCGACTTCACCGTCTCCGACGGCAGTAGCACCATCCATCTCGCCGGCTATCGCGGCCATCCCGTGCTGCTCAACTTCTGGTGGAGTCAGTGCGGTCCCTGCATTGAAGAACTGCCCTCCCTCGAGCAGCTTCACCACGATGACCCCGGTCTGGTCATTCTCGCTGTCAGCATCGACGAAGATCCCGACTCCTACACCAACTTCATTCGCCGCCGCCACGTCGACCTCATCACCGTCCGCGATCCGAAAGAATCCGCCGCCAGCCTCTTCCACACCGACATGTGGCCCGAGACCTACGCCATCGATCGGAATGGCATCATGCGCCGCAAGTTCGTCGGCGCCACCGACTGGTCCGACCCCGAGATTCGCGACTTCCTGAAGAGCCTCTGATGCCCGCTTATCCCTGCGGCCTTTGCGAGATGACTCCCCGCATTCTCCGCGTCAAACCGAGGATCGGCGTTCGGCCGTTCGAGCTGTTTCTGCGGGCTCCATCCTGCCTCAACAGACTTCCAATTCCACCTCAACTCACGGCTCCATTTTTTTCAGGTGCAGTGACTAAACTGCGCACCCAAAACCCGTGATTGGTATCATTCTGTACATGACCAACGTGGACATTCTGTTCCGCTACAACACCCCACCCACCGAGGCTGCCACATTTGCTCTCGCCAATACCCGCGAGGTTTACGGCATTCGCCGGCTCGTTTTCGATCGCGCCGCGCACACCCTCCGAGTCGAGTACGATGCCACCCGGCTCAACGCCGCCACAGTCGCCAAGTTGGTTCGCGAGGCAGGCCTCGATATCGACGAGGAGCTGTCTCTCATTCCGCCGCAGCCCGCGCCCGAACCCGCTCCCGCTGGCTGAGCACCGCGGAAAGTGCTCGCCATAATTGCGCCACCCCGCCTTCCCTGTTACTCTGTCATAGGTTCCGTCTGGAGCCCTGTGCGCCCGTAGCTCAGCTGGATAGAGCGACTGACTACGAATCAGTAGGTCGGGAGTTCGAATCTCTCCGGGCGCACCATTTCAAGCATCTGGTTTTCAAGCATCTTCCAAATTCCGAATAACCCCTGGAACCCCCATGCGACAGGCCTGCGCGGTTCGGCTCATGAGCCGACCGCTTAGCCGATCCGCTCTGCCAGTTCGATGATGATACCCTCCGGGCCGCGCACGTAGCAGAGAAGGTAGCTGTCCTTGTAGCGCTCTAATTCGCCCACAAGTTCAACGCCGCGAGTTCGCAGGTCGGCAACCACGGAATCGATATCGCTAACCGCGAATGCGACATGGCGGATACCCGGGGTATTCGGCGGGGCATACTGGTTGACGCCCTGAATGGAAGGTGAGTGGAACTTCGTCAACTCGAGTCGTCCGTTGCCGTCAGGAGTTTGCATCATCGCGATGTCCGCCCTTACCCCTGCAAGCCCTACCACGCGGTCCACCCACCGGCCCTCGACGGTGCCTTCACCCAGCAGCACAAGTCCGAGTCTGGCGAAAAACTCGGTCGCGGCCGCGAGATTATCCACCACGATGCCGACGTGCTCCATACTTCGAATCGTCATGTCTTCGATGGTATTCGAACCATGCCTGCCGAGAGCTTCATTCCGCACTGACGACAATACGTGCGTTTCCACGCCCGCGCCGGCACAATCCTGCCAACATCCCGCCCGTTGCGCAACGAACGCCATCGTGCACGCGCCGGCGATTCTGCCCCAGGTTTCTTCCGCTTCATTGTCCGGTGATACGCATCGAATGAGAAAGGTGTCTCGAATGACCCATCACGACTCTTGTGGCCCCTTGCATGCCGATCGTTGAGCCGTTCCGAATTCGCATCGCTGCCGGCTGGTTCTCCATCGGATCCGAGGTCGGCCAGGCTGTGGAAAGCCCCGTTCATCGTATCTGGCTGGATTCGTTTGCCATGGCGGCAACCCAAGTCACCGTCGAGGAGTATGCGCGGTTTCTCGACGCCACCGAGAGCCAGCCGCCCCCATACTGGGACGATCCCAACTTCTCTCATCCTCAGCAGCCTGTCGTTGCGGTTTCCTGGTTTGACGCGGTGGCATATTGCGCGTGGCTCTCGTCGATCACCGGCTCGCACTACCGGCTTCCGACCGAGGCCGAGTGGGAGCGGGCCGCGCGAGGCGGTGCGGAGGGGATGTTATTTCCCTGGGGCAATGATCCGCCAACATCACGTTCGGGCTACCACGATCGTTGGAAGACCGGCCCCGAGCCGGTCGGGCAATCGCAGCCAAATGCCTATGGCTTGTTCGATATGTGCGAGAACGTGCATGAGTGGTGCAGCGACTGGTTCGCCGCCGACTACTATGCGATTTCGCCCGATCGGAATCCCCAAGGCCCGCACGAAGGCAAGAGAAAGGCTTCGCGCGGAGGCTCCTGGCGACATCAAGTCAAAATCTCACGGTGCTCGGCGCGTTCTTCCATTCCGCCGGAATTCAAATACGCGGATTATGGCTTTCGTGTCGTCAGCGACGTGGCTCCCTGCAGCAGAGCGGCTTGAAGCGTTGCGGCCCGGCAACACTTCTCCCAGGCCCAAAGGAACGCAGTCACGCTATCGCCCTGATCCTGCACGGCTCAGGCCGATGTCGTGGTTTGTGAAGGCGGCTGCGCAGGGCAACAGCGACGCGGATAACCAGATCGGCTGGATGTATCAATTCGCCCCAGCTCGCTGATTCACCCGCAGCTGAGCTGAAGTCGTCCGAAAACTGCTGTCTTCGCTGCAGCCGCTGACGTCACCGGAATAGTCATCCTCCGAAGGCCCACGCCACCATCAGCGAGAACTCCTCTCGCCAGAACGCGCCCCCGTGCGAACCAGCGCGCTCCTTCATCACGACATCCCCACCGGCACCGCGCAGCGCGTCCGCCCATCTCCTTGCGTTCTCGAGGAAGAACGGTTCCTGGGTGCCGGCAACAAGGTATGCGCGCGGAAGCCGGCTTAAGGCGGTCCCCGCGGACAGGTCTTCGTCAGTGGGGTGACAATTCGTCATGTCGCCGGGTGGCCTGTAGCCGCCGCCAGGCGAGGCACAGAAGATCGCACCGTAGATATCGGGATGCCGAAGCCCAAGCGCGAGAGCCAGTTCTCCACCCGCCGAGACGCCGAACACCGCGGTACGTTCAGCAGGCAGCGCCACGCCAAACCGCGACTCCGTCCATCGGCGAATGTCCTCGACGAAAAACTTCTCGTGTGCCGCAAACCGCTCCGGCTCAAAGCCCGGTGAATACTCATGGAGCCGCTGCATCTCATCGGCCAGCCCATGCGCACCGACGATCATCGTAGGCGGCACCTCGGCCTTTTCGAGCAACCGGCCCCACTTCGAGATTCCTTGACCATCGCCCGCGAAGACGATCGCTTCGGGCCGGTCGGGCGGAACGTACACCGTCACCTGCCGTCCACCGTCGTACTCGAACGCCTCCGTGACAAACTCTCCCAGGGCAGCGCCGGGCTTGCCCGCCTCTCCGTCGGACTCACTTGGCTTGCGGCCGACCTCACTGCGCGCTTGCTTCTCCATGGCCATGTCTCAAATATAGCCACCTTGAGCCAGGCTCAATTCGTCCGGTCAACAATTCCTTCTGGAACTGGTTGCATAGATCCAGCTTTGAAAGGGCACGACTTTAGTCGTGTCGCAAGGGTCGCATCAACACTGGGCTTTAGCCCCCGAGGGACGTTCTTTGATTCGCCCAGAACATGGATGCAACAGCTCTGGATCGCTCGGCCGAATCTTCTTTTCGCGTCGCCTGCACTGAATCCCGAGGGCTCGCGTCCTCATCAACGAATCGGGTTACTGGCAAGCGCCTTATGGCTTGAACTGCTTCGCCCCGGCGATCGCAACCGTTGCCTGCACCGGCAATTTGTCGCTCGAGCCGCCGGCCAGCACGCGCACCTGTTCTCTCTCCACTTGCCACGCGTGATCCGCCGTATTCCAGTACGCCAGGTCGCGTGCCCGCAGTGGGATCGTCACTTCCTTCTCCTCGCCAGCCTCGATTCGCACCCGCTGGAATCCTTTGAGTTCCAGCTGCGGCCGCGTGACCGCCGATCCAAGGTGCTGCACATACATTTCCACCACTTCATCGCCGACGCGCGTCCCTGTGTTCTTCACCTTCACCGTCACCTGCACAGCGCCGTCGGCATCCATCGAGTTCGCGCTCACACTCAGTCCTTCATACGCAAACGTCGTGTAGCTCAATCCATACCCGAACGCATAGAGAGGCTTCTCCTTGCTGTACAGGTAGGTGCGGCCGTCCAGCAGGTTGTAGTCCATCATGGGCAGCAGCTGCGCATCGCCCGTTGGCCACGTCTGCGTCAATCGCCCCGCGGGCGAGTAGTCGCCGAACAGAACATCCGCCAATCCGTGCCCTTCTTCCTGGCTGTTATGCACCATGTGCACAATCGCAGGCACATTCTTCTCGCTCCACACAATCGCATACGGAAAACTCGACCGCAGCACCTCTACCGTGTGCGGATTCGCCGCATACACCTGCTTCACCAGCGACTCCTGCTCTAACTCGATCGTCTTCCGGTCCACGTCTTCCTTGCCGTTCGACGGCGTTGGACACTGATCCCATCCCGCATTGCACTCCGGATGATTCCCCACCACCACGATTGCCACATCCGCCTTGCGCGCCAGTTCCGCGGCCTCAGTCTCATTCGACCCATCCGCATACAGCACCGTCACTCCGCTGCCCAAGGCCTCGCGAATTCCATCGAGAATGCTCACCGCATACGGCGGCGTCCCGCTGTACCAATCGAGCAGGACCTGGTTCGTCCACGGTCCAATCACCGCAATCGACTTCAGTTTCGATTTGTCGAGAGGCAGCGTGTTGTTTTCGTTCTTCAGCAGCACAATCGATTCGTCGGTTGACAGCCGCGCCAGTTCCCTGCTCGATGCGCGTTCCCAGGGCGGCGCTTCTCCGTCCGTCTTCCGGCCGATTTCGGCGTACGGATCGGCTCCCGGCGGATCCATCTCGCCCAACCGCAAGTACAGCCGCAGCAGATTCTTCAGCACGGCATCGAGATCCGCTTCCGTCACCAGCCCGTCCTTGTACGCCTTCGTCAGATCCTCCTTATAGATGTCAAGAAAGTGATTGATCCCGGCTTTCACCGCCGCGGCCGATCCCTGCTCCTTGTCGGGAAAACTCTGGTGCGCAGTGATCAGCAGTCCCAGCGCGCCCCCATCCGTGCAGATCAGCCCGTCGTTGCCCCACTCCTTGACCATCACGTCTTTCAGCACCGGATGAATCATCATCGGGATGCCGTTCCAGGCGTTGTAGGCAGCCATCACCGCGCGCGAGCCGCCCTCTTCAAATCCCATGCGAAACGGCACGGAATAGTATTCGCGAAACAACCTCTCGTCGAAGTCCGACGAACTATGTGCACGCCCGTTCTCGTTTTCGTTGGCTAGAAAATGCTTCATCAGCGAAGCCGCCTGCCAGTGTTTCGGATCGGGACCCTGCAAACCCCGCGCAAACGCCGCCGTCAGCGTCCCCACCAAAAACGGATCCTCGCCATACGATTCCTCCGTTCGTCCCCAGCGCGGATCGCGGCTCAAATCGGCGTTCGGCGCGCGAATCACAACCCCTCCGCGATGAATCACCGGATTCTGGTAGTCGTAGCGTGCTTCATAGCCTTCGAGCGCGGCAATCTTCTTCAGCAGTTCCGGATCCCACGTCGCGCCCAGCCCCTTTTCCTGCGGAAACGTGGTCGTCGGCATGGGCAGCAGCCCTCTGCCGCCCCATCCTGCCGGACCGCCGAGCGCCAGCCCGTGCAGCCCTTCTACCTGCCCTGAAAACTCCAGCCCCAGCCGCGGAAATCTCGGATGATCCGACATGAGGTCGATCTTCTCTTCGATCGTGAGCCGATGCAGCAGGTCCGCAATGCGCGCATCATCACTCAGCCTCGTATCGCGAAATGGATAATCGGCCTGTGCCGTGGCCAGTCGTGCCGCTCCGGTCACAACCAACAACCCGAGCTCCGCAAACTTCACCCAACTGAGCCGCATCGCTGTCCCTCCCATTGAAGAACAGCGAAGATTACCACACCGCGACCCGCCCGATAAATCGATTGACTTCACACCCGCGCAAACACAAAGGGCGGAACGCAATCGCTCCGCCTCTCGATGGAGATCTGTTGTCCACGGGCTTCAGCCGGCAAAACCTTCCGTTTCCCACGAAAAAGGGCGAAGCCCTGAGCGCTTCGCCCCTCGTCGAAACCGATTTCCTTAGTAGAGCCGGAAGTTCACTTCGATCGTGATCATCACCGGGACCGGCGTCCTGCCGTTTTTCATCGCCGGTTTGAACTTGTACTTCCGCACCGCCTCCAGCGCCTTCTCGTCGAGTCCCATGCCCAGCGCCCGCACCACCCGCGGGTTCTGCGGATTCCCTTGCGCATCCACGATCAGCGAAATCAGGCACACGCCCTGGTACTTTGCCCGGCGCGCTTCGTCGCTGAACTCCGCTTCCGGCTGAAAAATCGGTACCGGCGCTGAAATGCCGCCGCCCACCTGGTACACGCCGCCGCCGGCATTGCCGCCGGTGCCCGGTCCAAAGCCGTTGCCCGTGCCGGAACCCAGTCCGCCGCCGTACCCGGAGCCCATGCCGCCGCCGCCACCCTGCCCGTTCGAAGCCAATTGCACATTCGGCGAGGCGGTCACGCCGATGTTCGGCATGGCCGGATTATCGGGCAGTTGAATGTTTTGCTGCACATTGATCGCCGAGGGCACCGCAAGTTTCGGCTTGTCCAACACCGGAACCATCGGGGGCGTGATCGGGTCCTTCATCTTCTCCGGCAGCTTGCCCTTCATCGGGTCCACCAGATCATGGGAGCCGCCACCACCACCGCCGCCGGCCGACTGCGCAGCCTTCGGCGCCTTCAGATCGAAATTCCCGACATCGATATTGGTCGCCTGCACCGGCGGCGCGATCACCTTCACAACCGCCTTGATACCCAGCCAGATGGCAACCAGCAGGATTCCGATGTTGACCGTCGTCGAAATCCCGATTGCCCAGGGATTCGGCTTCACCGCCATGCGGTCCGGAACGTCAATTGGCGTCGAGGTCAACTGCAGGGGTGGCAGTTTCGGCGGGAAAAAGAAGTCGCGGACGTTGTCGTAGAGGTCCGCCCAGATCGGCCGCTCTTCGAAGGCCTTTCCTAGAAAGGCGTCCAGCTCATGCCCTGTATTCGAGGGAAGGGTGCTGTCGGTCTCCGCTGCGGGCTGGGTAAGTAGTTCGTTTGCCATAGTTGCTGCCGGCCCTGAAGGTTGGCTCGGCTCCATCGAGAACCGCCGCCCGTTCATGTCCTTCACTCCATTATGCTCGACATCGCCTGCGCTTGTCTGCAATTCAGAACGGTCAGGGATCGATTCCTCCAGCGTTGCGTAGGGACCAGAGGCCTTCGCTCTCATAAACAATAGACGACCGGCTTACGTACTTGTTACCGGAAAATTCTGTGGCTATTGTCGAACCAAGGACCTTACCTTCCACCAGGGTGCGCCCCAGCTCGCAAAACCCGTCCCGCCAGGAATCCACTCGGTTACTGTACCTCGGAAACTCGCTGAAACATTTACACTGAAAGTTGTACAACTTTGCACCAAATCCAGGGAGAAACGATGCCCGCAGCGCCGGAACTGAAGGCGACGCTCACCTTGCCTCAAACTGCCTTCCCAATGAAGGCTGATTTACCCAAAAATGAGCCGCTTCGGCTCGCCCGGTGGGAGTCGTTGCGGCTCTACGCTGAGCTGCGCAAATCGGGCAGCGGCCGTCCCGCTTATCTTCTGCACGACGGTCCACCCTACGCGAATGGGCCCATTCACCTCGGCCACGCACTCAACAAGTGCCTCAAAGACTTTGTCGTCAAATCAAAAACCATGGCCGGATTCGACGCGCCGTACGTGCCGGGGTACGACTGTCACGGCCTGCCCATCGAAATCAAGGTCGACGAGCAGCTCGGACGGAAAAAGCTCGAAATGCCCGTCCCTGCCGTCTTAGATGCATGCCGGACCTATGCGCAGGAGTATGTCGACCTGCAAACACGGCAATTTCAGCGGATCGGCTGCTTCGGCCGCTGGAACACACCCTACAAGACCATGGCCCGCTCCTACGAGGCCCGCACCCTCGAGGCCTTCTACGGCTTCCTCGAGAAGGGATTCGTCTACCGCGGCCTCAAGCCCGTCTACTGGTGCATCCACGACCAGACCGCCCTCGCCGAAGCCGAAGTCGAGTACGAGCAGCACACCAGCCCCAGCATCTACGTCCGCTACAAGCTGACCTCCAGCGCGGCGGAGCTCGACGCGGCGCTCACCGGCCGCGAAGTGTACACCATCATCTGGACCACCACGCCGTGGACACTGCCTGCGTCGATGGCAGTGGCTTTCCATCCCGACTTTGATTACGTCGCCCTGGCGGCCAGCGCCGATCCCAGGACGGCGCCCGGCAATTCCGATCCGGTCTACATCGTCGCAGCCGAACTCGCTCCTGCCGTCATCGCCGCCTGCCAGCTCGGCCAGACCAGAGAACTGGCTCGCTTCAAGGGCGCAAGGCTTGAACGCACCACCTATCAGCACCCGTTCCTTGAGCGCAGCATCCTGGGCGTGCTCGCCACCTACGTCACCGCCGATACCGGAACCGGCGCGGTCCACACCGCTCCCTCCCACGGTGCAGACGACTTCTACACCGGACAGAAATACGGGCTCGATGCCACCACGCGCGTCGATTCCTCGGGCCACCTGCACGTCGACCACAATGCGTGGCCCCTCGCCGCCCCGCCCCCGTTTGAAGGCCTCACCGTTTGGGCTGCGAATCCCATCATCCTCGCCATGCTTGAAGAGCGGCGCGCGCTGCTCTCTTCGTCTGACTTGGAGCACTCCTATCCGCACTGCTGGCGCTGCCACAACCCCATCATCTTTCGCGCCACCGAGCAATGGTTCATCTCGCTCGAGACGCCCATGAAGACGGAACAGGGTGAAAAGACGTTTCGCCAGCTCACCATCGAAGAGATCGACAAGGTCACCTGGGATCCCTCATGGGGCAAGGAACGCATCACCAACATGATGGCCACGCGGCCGGACTGGTGCATCAGCCGCCAGCGCATCTGGGGCGTGCCCATCGCTGTCTTCATGTGCCAGGGCTGCGATCAGCCTATCCTCGATCCCGCGCTCAACAAGAAAATCGTCGATCTCTTCGAGCGCGAAGGCGCCGAAGCCTGGCACACCAGCGACGTCGCCGCTCTGCTGCCCGCTGGCGCAAAGTGCGCGCATTGCGGCGGCACGTCCTTCCGCAAGGAAACTGACATCCTCGACGTCTGGTTTGACTCCGGCACGAGCTGGTTCGCGGTCTGCGAAGCCGATCCCGATCTGAAGTCGATTTACTCCGCTTTCCAGAAAGGCGGCAGCGTTGAGTGCCTTTACCTCGAAGGCGGCGACCAGCATCGCGGATGGTTCCACTCCTCGCTGCTCACCTCGGTCGCTCTCCGCGGCCGCGCGCCCTACTCGCTTGTGGCGACAGCCGGGTTCACGTTGGATGAGCAGGGGCGCGCCATGTCCAAGTCGCTGGGCAATGGCGTCGATCCCGTCGACATCGCCGAACGCCTCGGCGGCGAAATCGTCCGGCTCTGGGTCGCGTCCATCGATTTCCGCGAAGACATGGCGGCCAGCGAAAACCTGATGCAGCGCTGCGCCGACCTCTATCGCAAGCTGCGCAATACCTTCCGCTTTCTGCTTGGCAATCTCAACGGCTTCGACCCGGCGGTCGACAAAGTCGACGAGCGGGAACTTTTGCCCCTCGATCGCTACATGCTCGCCCGCACACGCTCCCTCGCTGAAAAGATTCTCGGCTGGTACTCGGCATTCGAGTTTCACCGCGTCTACCAGGCCGTCAACGAGTTCGCTATCGTCGACCTCAGCGCGTTCTACCTCGACGTGCTCAAGGACCGCATGTACACCTTCGCGACGGCAAGCCACGCCCGCCGCTCCGCACAAACCGTCCTCTGGCAAATCACCGAAGCGCTCGTCCGCCTCGTCGCGCCCATCCTCAGCTTCACCGCCGACGAGGTCTGGGAGCACCTGCCCAGGGTCGAAGGCCGCGCGCCCAGCGTCCACCTCGCGCAGTTCCCGCAGCCCGAAGAGATCTTTTCGGAGGACCCCGCCTCGCTCATTAACGAGTGGGCGCCCTTGATGGTGGTGCGAGACGAGGTATTGAAGCTGTTGGAGCAGGCACGACAAGAGAAAACGATCGGCAAGGCGCTTGAGGCGGACGTTGTAATTGGAGCGGATGTGGCAATCGCCGCAAACGACTTACTCGGTGCGCTCCTCAGAAAATATGCATCGAGCCTGAAGGAACTATTTAACGTTTCCACAGTGGAGATCACTTCGGCCAACATTGATGCCAGTGCAGGATTAGTTTGGCAGCCTGAGGGCAGCGAAGTTCATGTTCAAGCCCGATCCGCCTCCGGCACCAAGTGCGCCCGCTGCTGGAACTTCATGCCCGAAGTCTCCGACTACGGCATCTGGCATAACGTCTGCACCCGCTGCCAATCCGCACTGCGCGAAATGGCCATCGATCCGCCCAACTCTCGGGAGGCGTCACATTGACCTCCCTCGTTCCGCGCCGGCTGCCCTGGCTTCTCCTCATCTCCGCCGCCGTCATCCTTTTTGACCGGTTCACCAAGGCGCTCGTCGCAGTCCGCATCCCCATCGGCGGAGCCATTCCCGTCATCCCCCACGTCCTCCGCATCACCCACTGGACCAATGAAGGCGCAGCCTTTTCGCTCTTCGCCGATTCCGCGTCTCCGAACGCCGTCCGCTGGGGTCTTATCGTTTTCTCCCTGGTCGCGGCGCTCGCTGTGCTCATCGCGATGATCCGCCTCGGCCACTCCTTCACCGTCACCACCTTCGCGCTGGCGCTCATCTTTGGCGGCGCCCTGGGCAACGTGCACGACCGCATCGTCTACGGCTCGGTCATCGACTTCATCGAGGTCCACATCTTCAGCTATCACTGGCCCGACTTCAATGTGGCCGACAGTTCCATCGTGATCGGCGCGTGCCTCCTGTTGCTTGACTCGCTTTGGCCGCGCAGCCATCCAACACCATAGAAACGGCGCGCTCAATCGCGTCACTCGACAAGTTGTGCTTGAATTTGTTCGACTGAAGTTCAGAGGAGCCATGAAAAAAACCGCCTCCCCCGCCTTGCACCTGGCCACCTTGGCTATTGCGTGCTTCGTTCCTGCGCTCACCTTTCCGCTCCACGCGCAGCGGCTGCCGTCAACTGTGTTTCCAGAGCATTACACGCTCACCCTCTCGCCTGACCTGAAAGCTGCAACCTTCTCCGGCGTCGAATCCATCGACATCGACATCAAACAGCCGGCGACTTCCATCACCCTCAATGCCGCCGAGATCACGTTCCAGTCAGTCACGATCCTCCAGGACGAGCAGCAAACCGCCACGGTTGCGCTCGATACCGCCAGGGAACAGGCCACCTTCACCTTCCCGCACGAGCTCCATGCCGGCAAGGCGCGCCTCGACATCCGCTACACCGGAATCCTCAATAACGAGCTCCGCGGTTTCTATCTTTCCAAGGGCGACAGCCGCAACTACGCCGTCACGCAATTTGAGCCGACCGATGCGCGCCGCGCGTTTCCCTGCTTCGATGAGCCCGCGTTCAAGGCTACCTATGCTGTCAAGCTGGTCGTCGACTCCGGCGACACCGCCATCTCCAATGGCCCCATCATCTCCGATACGCCCGGCCCCGGCGAAGGCAAGCACACCCTCGCTTTCCTCACCACGCCCAGGATGTCGTCCTATCTCGTCGCCTTCCTTGTCGGCGATTTCAAATGTTCTTCCGGCGAATCCGATGGCGTCGCCATCCGCGTTTGCGCAACGCCAGACAAAGTTGCGTTGACTCCCTATGCCCTGGACGTCGCCACCTACGTGCTGCACTACTACAACACCTACTTCGGCATTCCCTATCCGCTCAAGAAACTCGACCTCATCGCCATCCCCGACTTCGAGGCCGGAGCCATGGAGAACTTCGGCGCCATTACCTACCGCGAAACTGACCTGCTCCTCAACCCCGCTACCGCGACCATCGCCGCCAAGCAGAACGTCGCCCTCGTCGTCGCGCACGAGATGGCCCATCAGTGGTTCGGCGACCTCGTCACCATGCAATGGTGGAATAACATCTGGCTCAATGAAGGCTTCGCCACCTGGATGGAAAGCAAGGCCGTCGCCGCCATGCATCCCGAGTGGGGCATCCCGCTCTCTGTCGCATCACAAGAGGACTCCACGCTGAATCTCGACGCGATGCCGACTACCCGCGCCATCCGCGCCAATGCCAATACGCCCGACGAAATCAACCAGCTCTTCGATGGCATCGCCTATGGCAAGGCCAGCGACGTTCTGCTGACAGTCGAAAACTATCTCGGCCCTGAGACGTTCCGCAAAGGCGTGCACGCCTACCTATCGGCGCACCTCTACGGCAACGCCACTGCGCAGGATTTCTGGAATGCCGAGACCGCAGCCAGCGGTAAGCCGGTCGACAAGATCATGGAGTCGCTGGTGGCGCAGCCGGGCGTCCCGCTGCTCACCTTCGGCGATCCCCGCAACGGCCAGGTATCGGTCACGCAAACGCGATTCTTCCTCAGTCCCTCGGTCAAGCCCAGCCAGAACGAAAAATGGACGCTGCCCGTCTGCTTCGCCGCCGGTCCCGCGAACCAGGATTGCGAACTCCTTACGCCGAACACAACAACCCTCCGCATTCCCACCGCCCCTCTCTTCTTCGCCAATGCGAGCGGCAAGGGTTATTACCGCAGCGCCTATCCGGCCAGTGTCTACGCCGACCTGCTCGCTCACGTTGAGTCGAGCCTCTCCCCTGCCGAGCGCATCAGCCTCATCGGAGATGAATGGGCGCAGGTGCGCGCCGACAAAGCACCCATCGGCAGCTACCTCAATCTCGTTTCTGCCGTGAAAGGCGACCCCAATGCCGACGTGGTCGACTCTGCGGTGGCAGGAATCGCCAGCGCATACGATCGCATCGCCGCCACGCCCGAAGAAAAAGCCTCTGTCTCCGCCTGGATTCGCTCCACCTTCGGCCCCATATATGCCAGGCTCGGCCGCCCCAGCGACAGCGATTCGCCCAACACCCGCGAGCTCCGCGCACATCTCTTTGGCGTCTTAGGCTTCTACGGAAATGATCCAGCGGTCCTCGCCGAGGCTCATGAAATCGCGGAGAAATACGTCAACAATCCCGCCTCTGTCGATCCCACCCTCGGACAGACTGCCCTCGCAGTCGCCGCGCAGAACGGCGACGTCACCCTGTTTGACCAGCTGCTGCAGATTTACCAGACCTCAAAGAACCCTGAGTTCCAGATCGGTGCTCTCCGCCTTCTCGCTGAGTTCGAAAATCCTGCCCTTTCCCGCCGCGCCCTGGAAATGGCCGTCTCAGGGAAGGTCCGCAACCAGGACGCCGCCATTCAACTCGCCATCGAGCTCGAGATTCCGAAGAATCGCGAACAGGCCTGGAAGTTCATCCAGGACAACTGGGAAAAAGTGCACGCTCAGCTCACCACCAACATGGGAGGCATCCTTGTCGGTGCAACCGGCAGTTTCTGTTCTGAGTCAGCTCGCGAAGGAGTTCAATCCTTCTTCACCAGTCACAGCGTGGCCGCATCCGACGTGTCCCTGAAACACGCTCTTGAGCAAATCAACGGATGCATCGAATTGCGCAGCTTGCAGGAGCCGAATCTCAAAAATTGGCTCGCCACGCAAACAAACGGCGCTTCAACAACCAGCTCCGGCAAATGAAGCTGCCCCGGCAAATGAAAAGGCCGACGATTCGTCGGCCTTTTCCATCTCCACTCGCGTCTTTCTACCACGCAATCTTCTCGGGCAGAAACTCCGCAAACAGTTCGTCGTAATACGGCTTCAGCTGCTTCAAGTCGGGCTTTGCGTGCCCCTTCGAGTACAGGTCGTACTGGTTGAACTTCAGCACCCACTCCTTCATCGCCCCGTCCTGCTCGTTCGCCAGGTGCTCATAAGCACCATGCCGGTGCCACGGATAGAACGAGTGGAACCGCAGCATGTAAAGCGACTCGGTCCGCAGGTATGGCTTCATCACCTGGGCGATGTAGCCGTCGTGTCCGAATGACATGTGCACGTTCTCAAGCCCGCAGTTCGGCTCGTAAATCCCATACTTCGTCTGGTACTCGGGAACATTCCGGTCCGGGTTCTTCGCGAAGTACTCCGGAAACACGATCGCGTCCGACCACGCGCAGCCCACCGGAAACGTATCGCCCACCACCGCCCACTGCGGCTCTCCGTAGAGGCACAGGCACTTGCCCAGGTCGTGCAGAAATCCTGTCAGCACCATCCACCGCGGATGTCCGTCGCGCCGGATCGCTTCCGAGGTCTGCAACAGGTGTTCGATCTGCGTCAGATCGGTGTCGGGATCGCTGTCGTCCACCAGCGTGTTCAGGAACTCCGCAGCCTCCCAGACCGTCTTCATCCCCTTGTTCAGGCTGAAGTACTCCTTCTCCTTGGCCCGCACAAAATCGACTGTCTGTCCCTCGTGGTTCTGCCGGTAGAACTCCGCCACGCCCGGCTTGGCCTCGGCGTCGTAAACGCGAAATTCTTCTTTCGACTTGCCTTCCCGGTAACGGCCTTCGACAAAATCGTCCCATTCGTCGAGCTGGGCAAGCGGTTGAGTTTGGGGAACCGACGCGTGCATAGGCACCTCCAGCGACAATCAAGGTCCCGCGGACAGGTCCAGTCCGTGGCGTGATCCACAAAGGCCGCTACGCCTCTTCTACCAGACCCGATGGCCCTCAGCAAGTAACGTTCCGGTCATCGAACTCAGGAACAGCTGCATCCCTTTTCCTCCTCGGCGCGCCTCTTGGCAGCCCCAGCAGGATCGGTGAGGATATCCAGCCATTTCGGGTGCGGCGTCGGTTCGGCCTCATAGTTGTCGTGCCAGTTCCACCACTTGTACGGCGGGGTTTGCGGATAGCCCTCCGGTGAATCCTCCCACGTCTCCTGCCGCCCAAGCGGCGTCGCGTCAAGGTAGCTCCAGGTGCTCCCCATCGCCTCATCGCCGCGGGAATTGATGAAATACGTGCGGAACACCTTGTCGCCCTCGCGGAAGAACACGTTGTGCCCATGCCACTGGTCCACCCCAAAATCGACATCGAAGCTGTCCGTAAGGGTGTACCACGGCATCTTCCAGCCCATCCGTTCCTTCAGCCGCGCAATGTCGGCCTGTGGCGCGCGCGAAGCCCATACGAGTGTCGTATCGCGCGCATTCAGGTGCGCCAGGTGAGCGACCTGGTCCGCGCCAAAGGAGCAGCCTCGGCAAGCGTGGTCGGGCCAGCCGAACACCGCCGGCTCAAAGAAAGCGCGATAGAAGACCAACTGCCGCCGGCCCTCAAACAGATCAGGCAGGCTCACTCTGCCTTTGGGTCCGTCGAACTCGTATCTCTTCTCCACCGCCATCCACGGCATCCGCCGCCGCTCGGCCGCCAGCGCGTCGCGCGAGCGGGTAAAGGCTTTTTCCTTCTCAAGCATCCGCTGCCGCGCAGCCTCCCACTCCTCCTGCGACACGATCGCGGGCATCCTCATCGTTTCGGTCGTCATGATCTCTCTCCTTCGTGAGATTCTGGCCTTTCATGCTCGATATGAGCAAGCCGTGCGGCGGTCATCTGCGAAATCTTGCTTTATTTTTTCGTAATCTCAAACACAATATTCGTTCCAGTCCACTTCGCCTTTTGCTTCTTTTTCTTCACGGAATGGCGTTCGAAATATTCCATCCAATCTTCTTCGCGCGCGGGAATAAGCTCTTTCGCCTGTCCTCCGATGCCCAACGCGCCGGAAATTCCACAGCGCTCCCTGGGCGTCACGGCCCCGCCCTTCGTTACCATGAATTTATGCCGAAGTTTCCCCCCGGCCAGACCCTTCTTATCGACGCCGACGATACCCTGTGGGAGAACAACGTCTACTTCGAGCGCGCCATCGCCGCGTTCATCGGCTATCTCAATCACCAGGACTACTCCCCGGCTGAAGTGCGCAGCACCCTCAACGCTGTCGAGCGCGAAACCATCCTTACCCACGGGTATGGCCTCAGCAGCTTCACGCGTTCCCTCCTCAACTGTTTTGAGCGGCTCAGCTCCGAACCCGTTACCCAGGAAAAACGCGACCGCATCATCGGATTTGCGCAGGCCATCGCAGAGCAGGAGATCGAGCTGCTCCCCCAGGTGGATGAAACCCTTGCTTACCTCTCCAGGCGTCACAAGCTCATCCTCATGACCAAGGGAAACCATGCTGAACAGGCCGACAAGCTCGCCCATTCCGGCCTCGCTCCCCATTTCGCCGCAGTCGAAATTGTCCCTGAAAAAGACCCCGCTACCTATCGTGCCGTCATCGGCCGCCACGAGCTCGCGCCCCACAGCAGCTGGATGATCGGCAACAGTCCCAAAAGCGACATCAACCCGGCCCTCGCTGCCGGTCTCCATGCCGTCTTCCTGTTCCATAAAGACACATGGACGCTCGAACACGCCCAGGTCGATCCCGCTCCGGCCGGCCAGCAATTACTGGAACTCGATTCGTTTGCTGCGCTTTCCAACGTCTTCTGAATCCTCACGCTCTCAATGTCCGGCTAAATCTTTCATCTCCAAGG
>Ga0335072_10005231_pt1 | contig 19114 bp, 17 predicted proteins | sample Lox_Sample_21_FD_206725 | JGI IMG/M metagenome (GOLD analysis project Ga0335072, IMG submission 206725) | Soil microbial communities from Loxahatchee National Wildlife Refuge, Florida, United States - Lox_Sample_2.1 | ecosystem: Environmental > Terrestrial > Soil > Wetlands | place: USA...
GAGCGTATCGGTATCGAGCGGCGCGAGTGCCCGGACGTCGATGATCTCCGCGTCCACCTTCGCCAACCTGACTGCCGCTTCGGCCACGTGAACCATGGTGCCGTAGGCGAGAACGGTCACATCCTTCCCGGGCCGGACGATCTCGGCCTTCGAGAGAGACACCTTGTAGTAGCCGTCCGGCACCGCACCCTTGGGATGCGTGCTCCAAGGCACCGCGGGCTTGTGCGGGTCGCCGTCGAAAGGCCCGTTGTACAGGCGCTTGGGCTCGAAGAAAACGACCGGGTCCTCATCCTCGATGGAGCTGATGAGCAGCCCCTTGGCGTCGTACGGGTTGGAAGGCATCACCACCTTGATTCCACACACGTGCGTGAAGACGCCTTCCGGACTCTGCGAGTGCGTCTGTCCGCCCCGGATGCCGCCGCCGCAAGGCGTGCGGATGGTGACGGGCGCGGAGAACTCGCCCGCGGTGCGGTAACGCAGCCGCGCGAGCTCGCTGACGATCTGATCGAACGCCGGATAGATGTAGTCGGCGAACTGGATCTCGGCCACCGGCTTCAACCCATTCACGCCCATGCCGATGGCCGCGGCGACGATGCCGCCCTCCGCGATGGGAGTGTCGAGCACGCGCTGCTCGCCGTACTTGCGCTGCAGCCCGTCCGTGCAGCGGAACACGCCGCCGAAGTAGCCGACATCCTCGCCCAATACCACCACCCGGGGATCACGCTCCAGCATGATGTCCATCGCGGAGTTGAGCGCCTGCACCATGTTCATGTTGGCCATCGCTCAGCCCTCCTTTGCCACCGCGCCGGTCCGCGCCTCGAGGCTCTTCTCCTCCTCGGACCCTTTGGACGGCTGCGCCGCGGACAGCTGCTTGAGCTCCTCCCGCTGGCGCACGAGGTTCGGCGGCATTTCGTGGAAGACATCCTCGAACATCGTGGCCGGATCGAGCGTCGGTCCCTCCGTCAGGGTGCCGAAGCCCGCGGCTTCCTTCCAACAGGCGATCACGTGAGCCTCGAGCTGCTTCTCGAGCGCCGTATGGCGCTCCTCCGACCATTCGCCGAGCCCGATCAGGTGTTTCTTCAGGCGCGCGATCGGATCCCCGAGCGGCCACGCGGACCACTCCTCCTTCGGACGGTAGCGCGAGGGATCGTCACTGGTGGAGTGCGCGCCCGCGCGGTAGGTGACATGCTCGATCAGCGTCGGACCGCCGCTCTGGCGGGCGCGCTCCGCCGCCCAGCGCGTCACGCCGTAAACCGCGAGAAAATCGTTGCCGTCCACCCGCACCCCGGGGATGTCATACCCCGGACCGTACTGCGCGAATGTGCGCCGCTCCCCGCCGGCGAAGCCCTGGAAGGTGGAGATCGCCCACTGATTGTTGACGATGTTGAGGATCACGGGCGCCTGATAGACGGCCGCGAACGTCATGCCGTGGTGAAAGTCCGCCTCCGCGCTGGCGCCCTCGCCGATCCAGGCGGCGGCGATGTGATCCTCGCCCTTGATGGCGGCGGCCATGGCCCAGCCGACTGCCTGCGGAAACTGCGTCGCGAGGTTGCCCGAGATGGAGAAGATGTTGCCCGCGCCCCAGTGATACATGATGGGCATCTGCCGCCCGCGGCACATGTCCCGGGTATTCGACAGGCACTGGCACATCAGGTCGACGAGGCTCAGCCCGCGGACGATGAACAGGCCCTGGTTGCGATACGAGGGAAACAGCATGTCCCCCGGCTGCAGCGCCATGCCCTGCGCGACCGAGACGGCTTCCTCGCCGGTCGACTTCATGTAGAACGAGATGCGCCCCTGGCGCTGCATGCGCTGCATGCGGTCGTCGAAGAGGCGCGTCAGCAGCATGTGGCGCAGCGCCACCTGCAGCTCTTCAGGCTCGAGGTGGGGATTCCAGGGACCGACGGCGCGCCCGTCGTCGTCGAGTACGCGCACCATCTCGCGTCCGAGGTTCTCGACCTCGCGGACGGGCGCCTTGGCGTCGGGGCGGGCGACGGCACCCGCGGGGGTCAGGCTCAGATAGCTGAAGTCCGGCTTCTCACCCGGGCGGGCCGGTGGATGGGGGACGTGCAGACGCGACCGTTGGACCATCGGGAATGAGCCTTTTCACCACTGCCAGGGTCTGGCGCGGTGCGAATTTTAGCGCTCCGAAGGCGCAATGCGCGTTCCAATCGGTTCGCAATTCGGCGGGATGCCGCAATGAAGATGCCAGGAGAGGGGCCGGGGCGGACCCGGCCAATGCCGGGAACCCGTCCCGGAGGCCCGCAGGGCTGCCCAACCGGGTTTCCGGCCGGCGTCAGGCTCCCGAATGCGCGGACTTGCGGCGGCCGCGGGACTGCGCGCGCGGCTGGGCTCTGGCAGGCGCGCGCCGCGGCGGCCGCCGCGTCGCGGCAGCGGGCTCGGCACCGCGTGCCGGCCCTGATGTCTTCGAGCCTCGCTCCAGGCTCGCCTTCAGCGCCGACATCAGGTCGACGACGTTTCCGGCGGGCGCGGGGCCCGGCTCGGCGACCGTCACCTCCTTGCCCTCGACCTTGCGTTGGATCGCTTCCTCGACCCGCGCCTTGACCTCATCCGGGAAAGCCGCCGGATCGAAAGTCTCGGCACTCTGCTGCTCGATCAGCTGGCGGGCGAGCTTCAGCTCTCCCTCGCGCACCTTCGCGCTCTCGACACCGAGCGCCGCGACCGGCTGGACCTCCGGCGCGAAATGCAGCTGATGCAGCGCGAGGGCGTTTTCGAGCGGTCGTAGGATGACGACGTGGGCCCGGCCGTGGCTCGCCCAACGGCCCACCGCGCAGCGGCCCGTCTCGCGCAGCGCGGTGGCAAAGAGCGTGAAGGGCTTGGCGCCGCCCTGATCCGGCGCGAGGTAGTACGTCCTCTCGAAGTACACGGGATCGACGGCGGCGAGCGGCACGAACTGCGCGATGTCGACGCTGTGGGTACCGGCTTCCTCCAACGCCTGCAACTCCTCCGGAGTAAACATCACGTACTGGTCCTTGGCGAACTCGTAGCCCTTGACGATCTCGTCCCGCCCGACGACCCGCTGCTCCTCGGCGCAAACATACTGTTGCTTCAGGCGCGAGCCGTCCTTCGCATGCAGCAGGTGGAAGCGCAGCCGCTCGGAGCTGACGGTTGCCGAGTAAAGCTTCACCGGGATCGCCACCAGGCCGAAGGCGATGGTCAGGGATGCAATGGATCGCGCCGCCATTTCGGGTATTCCTCACCCTGAGTCGAGCAAGTTCTGCGCCATTGCAGAGCACAAGGTTTAGAGTATGCCCATGAGCGTCACAAGGAATGCCCGTCCCGCAGCGCCCCCGCGCGTGCGCGTTGGCCGTGAGGTGGCGGGCCGTGCCGGCAAGGGCGTCTCGGTGATCTCGGGCCTGCCGCTTGCCGCAGGCGATCTCGAGGCACTCGCCAGCCGGCTGAAGAAGCTCTGCGGCGCGGGAGGGGCCGTTCGGGACGGACTGATCGAGATTCAGGGCGAGCACCGCGACCGCCTGGTCGCGGAGCTGTGCCGGCTCGGCTATGACGCCAAACGGTCCGGTGGCTGAGGCCACGGTGACGGAAAGCCGGAACCTGCGCATAATGTAGGAGTTTGCAATGAGCATCACCCAGGCAGAGCACAACGTGTCGAACAACCAGCCAATACCAAGCCGGACACGAACCGGGGACGCCCTGCTGTTCGCCCGCAACTTCTTCCGCCATCCGCGCATGCTCGGCTCGATCATTCCGAGCTCGCGGTTCCTCATCAAGGAGCTGCTGCAGCCGATCGACTGGAATCAGGCGCGGGTCATCGTCGAATACGGTCCGGGCGTCGGTGTCATCACCGCGGAGATCCTGCGGCGGATGCGCTCCGATGCGATCCTGATCGTCATCGAGTTGAACCGCGACTTCGTCGCCCACCTGCGCTCAACGCTGCCCGATGAGCGGCTGAAGGTCGTGGAGGGCTCGGCGGAGGCCGTGGGCGAGATCCTGGCGCGCTACGGGCACGACAAGGCCAACTACATTATCTCCGGGATTCCGTTCAGCACCATACCGGCCGATATGCGGGAGCGGATACTGCGCAACACATCGACTTCGCTCGCGCCCGGCGGTGCCTTTCTGGTATTCCAGTTCTCGACCCGCGTGCTCGAAGACCTGCAGCGCGTCTTCCACTACGTCCGCCGCAAGTTCGAGCCGCTGAACGTCCTGCCGGCCCACCTGTTCTTCTGTGAGGTCGGGGCCGCCTAGGCGGGGCTGTCGGGCGGCGCTGCCGCCGATTCGCGCACGATCAGCTCGTGCGGCACGAGGTGATCCACCGCCGCGGCGGGCAGGCCGTCGCGCCGCTTGCGGATCTCGCGGATGAGGAGGTCGAGCGCCACTTCGGCCATGGTCGCCGTGGGCTGGCGGATGGTGGTGAGTTCTGGCCAGACCGTCGTCGCGATCGCCGTATCATCGAAGCCGACCACCGACAGATCGCGCGGCACATCGAGTCCGCGCCGATGGGCGACGGATACCGCGGCCGCCGCCATGTCGTCGTTGCTGGCGAATATCGCCGTCGGACGCGGATTGACCGCCAACAGCTTCTCGGCGGCCTCGAGGCCGGAGCGGTAGCTGAAGAACCCCTGCTCGATCACCGGCGGCTGCGGCTTGCAGTCCGCCTCGCGCAGCGCCGTCTCGAACCCGAGCCACCGCTCGCCGCTCGCCGTCTGGTTGGGATGGCCCTTGATGAAGCCGAGACGCCGGTGGCCGAGTGAGAGGAGATAACGCGTCATCTCGTAGGCGGCCTTGAAATCGTCGATCCGGACGCAGGAGGCATCGGAACGGAAGCGCCCGGTCGCCACCGCGACGGTGGGGATGGCCGCCTTCTTGAGCTCCGCGAGAATGACATGCGACTCGCATACCGGCGGCGGCAGAATGACGCCCGCGACCGACCCGTCGATCAGCCTGCGCACCGCGGCCCGCTCCGCCGAGGGGGAGCTGACCTCACACTTCTCGAGCAGCAGCTGCGCGCTCTTGCGGCTGCTCTCATCGAGCGCGCCGAGGAGGAATTCGCTGAGGTACGCGGCGCTCGGGTTGGCATAGAGCAGCCCGATCCGCAGGCTCTGAGCGCCGGCGAGGCTGCGCGCCGCCGGGTTGGGGGCGTATCGCAGCTCCTTGACGGCCGCGAGCACCGCGGCCCGGGTGGCCTCGCGCACGTTCCGCTCGCCGTTGACGACCCGGGAAACCGTCATCGGGGAGACGCCCGCCCTGCGGGCCACGTCGTGGATGGTCGTACCTCGCCTGCTGCGGCGGCTGGTCTTGCGTGCGGGTGCGCGCCCCGAAGCCATGATTTCGTGTTCTCGTCGCCCCGCCACAGGGCCGTAAACGGCGATTGTACCCAAGTCGCGGTAGCGTTAGCGGGCTTTATGGCCTCGCGGGGCACTCCATGGCGGGAGAGCCGGAGTCGGCGCGTGCGTCGAGCAGCCCGGCGTAGACCCGCTCGAGGCGCTCGGCGCTGCGGGCCCAGGTGAGCAGCCGCTCCGCCCGGATGCGGGCCGCTGCTCCCATCTCCAACAGCCGGAGGGGTTCGGCCGACATCTCGCGCAGCGCGCGTGCCAACGCCTGCGCATCCAGCCGCGGAACGAGCCGGCCGGTGACACCGTCGTCGATCAGCTCGGGCACGCCGCCACTGGCGCTCGCCAGCACCGGTATGCCGCACGCCATCGCCTCCGCCACCGGCAGCCCATACGACTCCTGCCAGACCGAAGGCAACACCAGAAGGTCGGCCCCGCGGTACGTGTCGATCAGCGTGGGTTGCGGCACCGTGCCGAGAAACCGTACCCGCGCGGCCGCGCCCGGCGAGAGCCGCGCACGCAGCGTATCGCCGTAGCTTCGGCCATGGCCGACGATTTCCTTGGCGAGCCACGCACGCAAGGAATGACCGTAGAATTCGCGCACGGCCTCGAGCGCACGCTCGTCGCCGCCGAGCAGCCGGCTCAGCAGATCGTAGGGCAGGAGGCCGGGCTTGCCGATCAGCGTCAACTCGAGATCGAAGCCTTCGCGTGTCAGCTGATCGAACGCGTCCATCAACAGATGAACTCCCTTGTCGGGCGCGATTCTCCCTACATAGAGTAGACGCAGAGGGCGCGCGCGGCTCTCGCGCATAGGCCCCTCGTCCGCGCAAACCGCAGGTTTGAAGCGGAGCACATCTACGCCATTACCGACGGTGTGAATTCTCGCGGCCATCTCGGGCAAACGCGCGCGGGCTCCTGCCGTCACGAACTCGGATACGGTCGCGACAGCATCCACGTCCGCCAGGTCACGCTGCAGCAGGCCGCAATCGAGCTTCGCGAGCTCGTCCTGATGGATGTGGACGACGACTTTCACACCCGGCATGGCGCGCTTGAAGAGCGATGCGAACTGCATCTGCTGCGGCAGATGGACGACGTCCGGGCGCGTCACCGCGAGATCGCGGGCAATCTGTGCGAAGTATTCCCGGTAGTACCACGCCGACGTGAAGTACGGCGCGCCCCAGCGCAGGCGTCCCGCGAGAAGCTGCACCGCCTTGTGGTAGCGGCGGGCGACGAAGCGGATGCGGCGGATCCCGATCGGCCCCCAGCACTCGCGGTCGGCCTGACCGTGCGCTTTCGGCGCGTAGACGATCACCTCGTGGCGGCGGCCCAGACAGCGGGCCAGCTCCCAGTTGACGATCGCCACCGAGCCGCGCTGCTCCTCGCCGGCCGCTATCGGGTCCTGGGGCTGATTGAGGATTGCGATCTTCATGGGCCACCGCCTAGCCGGTGGTCCAGCAAGATCGGGGCCCTCAATGACGGGCGGCGATCGGGAAGTGCAGGAAGATCTGCTGCGTCGCCAGGTCGATGTGCTCGGCCGGATGATCGAGCATCCGGCGGGTGAGGTCCGAGTAGGCCGTCCCGCTCCAGACGACGGAATTGTCCGCGCGCTGGATCAGGTCGATGCTGAGCGACACGGTCGTGACCGTCTGGACGTCACCGTACTCGCCGGGTCCACCCCAGCCCCACGGTCCCCAGGGGCCCCACCGCCCCCAGCCCGGGCCCCACGCCGGCCCCGCCATCATGCCCTCGACCCGGTCATGCGTGCCCACCACGAAGTTCACCAGCAGATCGGGCTCCTCCCCGGCTGCGGCGGGCACGTAGCCGCGGGACTGGAGCTCCCCGCCGACGTCCCTCTCGAGCTGCTGCGTCGTGAGAGACTTGTAGGGACCGGTGTCGGTACCCGGCTTCGGCAGGAAGGCATAGGTGTGGAAGCCGGCCAAGTCCACCTGCGGGGCGATCCGCGTGCGCACCACCGGTGTCGTGGCGCACGCAGCCAGCAGCGCCGTCACGGCGCCCAGGGTGAGGACTTTGAGCCAATTCATTTGCAGCTCTCCGCAATATCAGACCATGGAAACGCAGCGAGGCTCGCGCGGTTGACGCGGCTAGTATAAGGCGCTGGATCCGGGCTCCTGCCCGGCCCAGCGCGCCGCAGGCAAAAAGCGTGGTTTTTGCCCGCGGCTCCGCCACCTGCGGCGGCGGGGCACTTCCCTGTGCCTGATTGGGAGTGCACGTGATAGTACACTTCAGACCGCCATGACCATCAGGGTACGCGCCCTCTTCGCGGGCCTCTTGCCGGCCCTCTCACTGTGCCTGGCGGGGGCCGCCGGGGCAGCCGCGATCGGGATTCCGCCCATCGACTCGCAAACCTCACTCCTGGTGGTCTCGCCCCATCCGGACGATGAGACGCTCTGCTGCGCCGGCGTGATCCGGCGGGTGGCGGCGGCCGGGGGACGAGTCAGTATCGTCTGGCTGACGAGCGGGGATGCCTCGGAGCTCGACTCACTGCTGATCGAGGGGGCGCTGCGGATTCGTCCGGACAGGATGCGGGATCTCGCCGCCAAACGCATGCGCGAGGCGCGCGCGGCCGCGGCAGTCCTCGGAGTGCCGCCCGGGCGGCAGTTCTTCCTGGGTTATCCGGACGAGGGGCTCCTCACCCTGATCACGGATCACTTCACGACGCCGTACTACTCCAGGTTCAACGGCGCGGTGAGCGTGCCTTACGCGGACACGTTCGCCGCCGGCCATCCGTACACCGGCGAGAGTCTGGAACGGGACTTCGGGCGCGTGCTCGACCGCGCGCGGCCGACGCTCGTGCTCGCGCCGAGCCCGCTGGATGCGCACCCCGACCATCGCGCCGCGGGCATCCTGACATTGCAGATCCTCAGCCGCCGCCACCAACTGACCCGCGCGCGCTTCTGGATCGTCCACGGCGGCACCGGCTGGCCGAGCCCGCGCGGGCTGGAGTTGAATCGGATGCTGACCGAGCCCCCCAGAGGCCGCGGCCTGGCGTTCTCCGCCTTCGATCTCGAGCCCGCGGAGGAAGCGGCCAAGCTGCAGGCCGTGCGCCGGTACCACACGCAAATGAGCGTCATGTCCAACTTCCTGCTCTCCTTCGTGCGCACCAATGAGTTGTATTCGTCGCTCCCCGTGCCGATCGCGCTCGCGCCCCGCACCGCGTTCGCGCACTGAGAGCGTTGTCCGCCCGCTGGGGGCGGCTCTCGCTCTGATCCTGTTTTGGCCAATGCCTGCGCCGGCCGGCGCCATCGCGGCTGTCAACGGCGCGCGCAACGCTTACTGCGGCTCGCCGCGCGCCGGCCGCCCGCTGGTCGAGAGCCGCAGGCTGGATCGGGTCGCCCGGCTGCTCGCGCAGGGCGAGCCGCTCGAGAGCGCGGAGACCCGGGCCGGCTATGGCGCCGTGCGATCCGTCGTCATCCGGATCTCCGGTGCCGACGGCCAGGCGGCGGTCGAGCAGCTGATCGGGCGGCGGTTCTGCGGCCAGATCGCCGATCCGAAGCTGCGCCAGGCCGGCGCCTACGGCCGCGGCGACCGCGTCCTCTGGATCGTCGTGGCGCAGCCTTTCACGACACCGCCGCTGGAGGACGCCGCGGCGGTGAGCAGGCGTGTGCTCGCCCTCACCAACCAGGCACGCGCCCGCGGGCGGACCTGCGGCTGGCAGCGGTTCCCGCCGGCGCCGCCGCTCTCGCTCGCGCCGGCGCTCGCCCAGGCGGCGCGTGCGCATTCCCGCGACATGGCCGCCCACGATTACTTCAGTCACACCGGCAGCGACGGCAGCACTCCCGGTGAGCGTGCAACCCGCGCCGGATACCGCTGGAGCATGTTGGGCGAGAACATCGCGAGCGGCGTCAGATCACCACGCGAAGCCGTCGGCGGCTGGCTCGCGAGCCCGGAACACTGCGCCAACATCATGACCGCGGGATTCCGCCAGATGGGTGTCGCCTTCGCCGTCGACCCCGGCAACGCGCAGGTGATCGACTGGACGGAGGACTTCGGCGCGCCGCGCTGAGACGGCGCTGGGCCGGATCAGGCGCTGGCGGCAGCCGGGTCGTCAGCTGCGGATACCGCGGCCGCCGGCGGCCGGCCGGCGAGATCCTGCACGCGGCCGGAGCTGGAGAGGACGCAGCTCGGTCCACCCCGCGATTTGGCGAGGCTCTTCATCTCACGCAGGCTCTCGAGCACGCGCTCGGCGGAGGTCGTCTGCGCCGCATCCACCTCCACCGCGCCGATCGATACGCCGAGCAGCGGGAAGCGGCGGCGGCCGCCATCGCGGTCGACTCCCTCGAATCCGCCGGCCGCGCGGTGTTCCGGCGAATGGAAGTTGACCAGCGAGACCGTCAGCTCCTCGAGCATCGACGTCAGCCGTAACATCCAATCGAGGCTGCGCAGCAGCAACACGAAGTCGTCGCCGCCGACGTGACCGACGAAGTCCACGGGCCGGCGCACCGCGCGGGTGATGACCTGGCCGACATGGAGCAGCACCTGATCGCCGCGTGCATAGCCGTATTCGTCGTTGTACGGCTTGAAATGGTTGAGATCGAGATGGCAGGCGACGAAGTGCCGCCGCCGGGCCACCCATTGGGCGAGCTGCGTCTGGATCTCGCGATTGCCCGGGAGGCCGGTGAGCGGATTGGAATGCATCGCGGCCTGGATCTGCTGCGCGGTGATCTGCCGCAGCAGATCCACGGTCCTTCCCAGGCCGAGATAGATGCCGTTGCGGCTGATGATGAAATCGTCACGCTGGTGCGCCCCGGCGCGCGCGGTGACGATGCGGCTCACCTGGTCGAGGCGCGCACGCGCCTCGACCTGCAGCGGCTCGCGCGACATGACGGCAGTGACCGGCTTGCGGTTGTAGATCTCCGGGTGCAGCGGCCGGCTGAGGAATATGAGCAGCTCGTCGCGGTAGACCAGCCCGACCGGCCGCGGCGCGTCGCGCGACTCGAGCACCGCACGGGCAGTCCACTCGGGATGCTGGCGGAACGCCTCGACCACGCTGGCGACCGTACTGTCGGCCGGCACGCCGGGGATCGCGAGCACCAGATCCTCGGCACAGCCCGCCGGGGGCGCGGCGCTCGCCGCCTCCAGCCCTTCGAGCGCAGGCGTCTCCAGGGAGGGGATGCGGCTCGGACGGCCCAAGAGATATCCCTGCAGATAGTCGACTCCGAGATCGAGAACCAGCGCGCACTGCCCGCGGTTCTCGATGCCTTCGGCGACGATCCGACAGCCGGTGACCCGGCCGATGTCGACCAGCGAGCGCAGGATCTCGGCGCGCACCGGATCGCGCTCGATGCCGGCGACGAAGTAGCGATCCACTTTCACGTAGTCCGGACGGATCTCCGCCCAGCTCTTGAGGCCCGAGGAGCCGGCGCCGAGGTCGTCGATGGCGATGTCGCAGCCGAGCGCCCGCAAAGGCCGCACAGCGGCAGCCAGCCGACGCTCATCCGCGTCGAGGCCGTGCTCCGTGATCTCGAGCACCACCTCGTGCGGATCGATGCGATGGCGCTCGAGCTGCGTGCCCAGCCAGTCGGCCAGGGAGCCCCACTCGAGGAGCGTCTGCGGCAAGAGGTTGAGGAACAGCCGCCCCCCGACCCGCAGCGCGTGAAAGGCGCTGAGCGCGGTCTCGATGCATGCCGTCTCGAGCGCGCGAGTCAACCCGAATCGGGCGGCACACTCGATCAGCGTCGTCGGCGACTCCAGGCCGCTCATCAATCCGCGGGTCAGCGCCTCATGGCCGAGGAGGCGGCTGCCGCCATCGACGATGGGTTGAAACAGCGTTCGCAGCGCCCGCTCGCGGATGAGTCCGTGGATTGCTTCTTCTTCCATCGCGCCCCACAGTTAAGCGTGACGGCGGCCGCCGCGCTGTGACCCGCTCACCAGCCCCGAGCTCGGCGTCGGCTATTTTTGATTACATCTGTGTGACGGACGCGCCCGCCGCGCGGCGTCGGCCGCGCACGATGACGATCCCCGCGAGGGTGTAGAGGACGGCGAACCATGCCGTAGTCCGCGTAAGCAGCAGATAGAAGAGGTGGTACGCCGCGGGGATGTGCCACAGGAGGTGCTCCGCAGTCTCCAGGCCGCCCGCCGCGGCCGCCGCCGCGAACAGCGCCGCCAGCAGCAGCGGGCCGCCGGAGCGCTCGCCGTCAGCCGGCCGCCCCGCCGGCATCGGCTGCGGCAGCCGCATGAGCCAGATGGCCATCACCGCGAGCCCGAAGACCGAGCTCGCGTACTGCAGCACGTGGCAGAGCTCCCCCGTGTAGGAAAAGAGGGAGACCGGCGCGCTCAGCGCCGGGATCCGCCCGACCATCCAGCCATCCGCGTGGGTGAAGGAGTCCCAGGCGAGGTGCGTCCACGTGCCGACGAGGATCGACAGCGGCGCGAGCGCCCAGTTGCGGGGCCGGCTGCCGAAGCGCTCCAGTGCGATGAAACACTTGTCGCGCGCGCCGGGCCCGAGCGGCGCCGCGAGCGGCGCCCGCAGCAGCCAGATGAAGAGCAGCAACAGCAGTCCGATCGGCAGGTCCAGCGTGAAAGTGCCGAGGAGCGTATGAGTGGTTGGCGGTATGTGCTTCGCAATCCGCCACGGCAGGTAGTATGGGATATCCGGCGCCATGGCTCCGATGATGAGCGGCACCGTGCGCATCAATCGTAAGCGCCGCAGCGGCAGAACGGCCGCGGGATGCGCAAGCGTGAAAGGCATGAGGGAAGCCTCTCAGGCTTGTCCTTCGCCTGCAAGTGCCGCGTTCGCGTCCCCGCGGGCAGGCACCACCGCGATGCTGAAGTCGCGGCCGATCCATTCTCCGCCGGGCTCGAGGCGGTACGTCAGGTCGATCGAGCGGCCGCTCTTCAGCCGCGCGCTGTCGATCTCCACCACGTGCAGACCGAGCGCCGTTGCGGTCGTGCGGCGCTCGACGATGTCCTTCCAACCATCGAAACCCCATCGGAACGTTGCCGGCTGCGTTGCGGCCAACGTCAGCGCCACGCCCTCGGGCAGCTCCGACGCCGCTGCGTGCGCGCACCAGACGATGCGCTCGAGCCGCGGGCGCCTGCCCGAGTACCGCTCCCAGACGCAGTCCAGGCGATCGAAAGCCCTCCCCTGGAAGCGCGAAACGACCAGCTTGATGTACTCGGCATGCGTCCACGCCAGCGGCATGGCGCTGCCTGTGGGACGGCCGGGCTCGAGGCCCCGGGAAGGTATGGGCGCAGCATCCCATATCTGCTCCGGCAACATGCCGCCCGGCGAGGCCATGCGCACCATGGCGAGCAGGTAGGGCATCGGGTCGCGTCCAGCGGCGAGCTCGTAGTGGCCTCGCTCGCCCGTCAGGAGCGGCCATGCGCGGCCTCTGCCCGTGCCGTCGAACGCGGAGCCGTCGTCGTGCTCACCGTAACCGTCGTCGTTGTATCGATGCCAACAGGGACCGGTTGGCGTTTCGACTTTGAGCAGCATGTCGGCAAGCAACACGGACGCGGTGATCAGGGGATCATCGGGACGCCGCAGTCCGAACCGCACGAGTTGCAGGAAGTCGACGCCAACCTGCGCCGATGCGGGCAATGCCGGGTCGAGCGCCTGATTCTTGACCGGCAGCACGCGCTGCAGCGCGGTCCGATCGCGCATGGCCTCGCGCGGCGCCACGCGCACGTAGTAGCCGGGGATGTTGCGGCGGCCACAGAGTGGAGTGTCGCTGACGGCGGTCCAGTCCTCGAGGCACGCGTTCCAGTAGTCAGCCACTGCGAGTGCGAGCTCGCTGGCCTGCGGGTCGAGGTACCGCGCTCCGCAGACCAGCGCGGCGATGCACGCGCCCAGGGTAAAGGTGTTGATTCCCGCGTCTTCCTCCCACCGGTCCTGGTCGCTCGCCGGACCATTGCCGACGATGAACGCGAGAGCGCGCCGGACCATGTCCCTGACCTCGACGCCATCCAACGCGCCGTGCTCATCGAGCTGCGCGGCGAGGAGCACCGGGAATGCCGTCTCATCGAGCTGCACGCCGGTCCAGTAGGGCTTGCCGCCGAGCCACTGGTTCTGATTCCAATGGCCATCGGCGAGCTGCGTGGCGCGCAGATAACGCAGGGTGTCCAGAGCCTCACGCCTGGCGCCCACCGCCAGCAGCGCGCCCGCGCATTCACACAGATCGCGCGGCCAGACGAGGTGATATCCCTCCCGCTCCTCCTTGGTATTGCCCCAGGGGACGCTGAGACTCGCCACCGTTGCGCCCAGAAAAGTCTTGTCCAGATGCGCGCGCAGCGTCATGGTCGAGACCTTGAACTCACTCACGCATTCCGGCGGCAGCCCGTAAGGCGGCGGCGCCAGCGCGGCGGCTTCCTGATGCCAGCCGCTCCAGTCGTCGATCTGGCGCTGCCAGGTCGCCTCGAAGGGCTCGAAGAGCGCGCTCAACGCCAGGGTCGCGGCCGATTCGGTGCTGCTGCCGAAGCCGAGCGCGAGCACCGCCTTGCGGGGCAGCTCCCCCGCCAGGGCGACGTTGCCCGGGCCCGCATCGGGATACTCCCAGGTCATCGCGCCGTTGCGCGCAAAATCCTGCCAGCCATCGCTCGTGCCGACGAATCCGCAGCTCGCGCGTCCCCAGGCGTCCTGCTGATCGGATGTCACGGCGGCAAGCGCCAGCGCGAAAGGTCCCTGCTGCGCCCACAACACGCGATGGCCGCGATGGCCGGCGATTGCAGCCACGTTGTTGCTGCCGGAACCGCCGAGATGGGGGGCGAGCAGTGCATAGGGACGCAGCGACTCATCGCCTGACAGCTCGATCTCCATGAGCAACACGTCACGCTCGCGCGCGGGCGCGATGCGCAGGGTGAGCTCGAAGCGCTCGTGCCGGTGCACGATGCGCACGGCCGGTACTCCGGGTGCGGCGAGCGTCAGGGAGTGGCGGTACATCCGCTTGACCTCGACCCAAAACCCCTGCCCATCGGCAATGACGAAGCCCAGATCACGGATCTGCGGAATGTCGACGCGCGGGTGGTAGACCTCGTTGAGGATGCCGCCGCCGATCGTGAACCAGAGCCGCGACGGACCGAGCGAGCAGCCGACCATCTCCTTGGCGCTGCTCGACCAGGTCGGGGGCAGGCCCGGCGACCCGGGCGGGTTGGAACCGCTCATCGCCGCGAGCGCGGCGGCGGCGCCGCGCGCTGGCGGCGGGCGACACTGACGGCGAGCTCGTCATCGCCGCTCCACAGATGCAGACCGCCCTTGAAGGCGTTGAGATTGTCGCCGAGACGCGCGCCCTCCGGCAGCTCTTTCAGACGCGCGGCGTTTCCTCCTCCCAACACCACGTAATCGGCCTCCAGCACTTCCTTGAGCCGTGCGACGACTTCGGCCACGGCCTTGCGCCATTTCCTGTTGCCCAGGCGCTCACGGCCGCGCTCGCCGGCGTAGTCCTCGAACGTGCGGCCGCGCTTATAGGGCATGTGGCCGATCTCCATCGGCTCCACCGCGCCGTCGAGAATCAGCGTCGCCCCGAGCCCGGTGCCGAGGCCGAGAAAGAGCATCCGCCCGCCCTCATAGCTGCCGAGCGCCTGCATGGTCGCATCGTTGATCACCCGCACCGGCTTGCCGAGGCCCTTCTCGAAGTCGTATCCGACCCAACCGGGCCCGAGGTTGAAAGGCTCGGCGGCGATCCGGCCGCGCAGCACCAGCCCGGGGTAGCCGATGGCCACGGCCTGGTAGGGCAGGTCGCCGGCGAGTTTGCGCACCTGACGCGCCATGTCGGCGGCGGTCATGTCGGGACCCGACACGAACTTGCGGATCGGGCCGCGGGCGCCCATGCGGAATTTGATGTGGGAGCCGCCGACGTCGATGACGAGGATGCGCGCAGGGTCCGGCGGCTTGGACGCGTGCGGCTTGGGGCGGGAACGGGTCGGCATATCCGAATTGTCACTCGAATCGGTGCCTTCGGCCAAGCCGACCCGTTCCGCTTTCAAAGGTTCCCTGTGCCCTCAGTGTTGAATGGAGGCATCGGCGGATGTATTTCCGTCAGCAGACGCCGATGTATTCCCTGAGACGCTCCCGCTCGCGGCACCCGGCTTCAGCGTCGGAGAGACGGCCGTCTGACCGCTCGTCGAGGAGTTGCCTCCCACCGTCGTATTGCCGGCCGATCCCTGAGCGCCGAGACCGCTCGTCCCCCCGATGCCGCTCGAGGCTCCGAGGCTGCGCGAGTGGCTCGAGCCGGCAGCGGCGGTCCCGGAGCTCGAGCTCGAGGGCTTCGTCGCCGAGGTGGCGCCCGTCGAAGCAGCGCTCGTCGTGTTACCGGTCACCGCTCCTGCGGCACCCGCGGCCGCGCTGTGGCTCTTCCCGGGCAGCTTTGCGGTGCTCTGCGCCGCGCCATTGCCCTGTGCAGCGCCCTTGGCCGTGCTCTGCGCAGCGGTCTTGCCGACTCCCGCGGCGGGGTTTCGCAGGGTCCTCAGACCCTGACTCTGGCCCGCCAGCGAGCCGTTCATCATGCCCCAGTTGTTGCCGTTGAAAGCGCCTCCGGTGCGGCCAAACTGGCCGCCCATCGCGCCGCCCATCGCGCCGCCGAGGGCACCGCCCGCACCGCCGCGCAGAATCTGCGCATGCGCCGGCGCGGAAAAGGCAAACACGGCAGCAACAGCGGCACTCGCGAAAAGATGATTGGTCTTGAACATGGTCGTTCTCCTCTCGAGGCCGCGGCCGATTCCGCGACCTTTCATCGAGGACTACGACCGCCGGGTGTGGATTCTTCCCGGAACTCTCACAAAATCATGCGGTTTGACTTAATTCCGGGAGGGTCGGGGCGAAGGGAGGCCGGCGCCCACCAGACCATAGCCGAACACCGCATTGCGGCCGCGGGCACCCAGATGGATGGCGGCGCGCGCCAGCGCATCGAGGGCCGCATGGGCCGCGGCAGGGTCGACGGCGGGCAACGGCCCCCGACCCCCTGGCGGCGCCAGGGCCTGGAGCTGCCCGGCCAGGAGGCCGGCCACGAGCGGTGCCGCAAAGGAGGTCCCGCGCACGCTCTCGAAGCCGTCCGGCGCGCCGGCCGCCGGGATATCGGCTCCGGGCGCGGCAAACATGACCTGCGGTCCGCGCTCGGCCTCGAAGATCACGCGGCGGCGGTCATCCACCGCGGTGACCCCGATCACACCCGGGTAGGCTGCCGGGTAGAGCGGCGGCGCCGCGGGGCCATCGTTGCCAACCGCGGCGACGATCAGGAAACCCTGCGCCACCGCGCGCGCCACCACCTGCTGCAGGAGCGAGTTCGGCGGCCCGACCAGGCTGACATTGATGACCGGCACCCGCTCGCCGGCGAGCCAGTCCAGAGCTTCGGCGATGGCATCGACAGCGCCGCCGGCGGGGTTGCCGCAGTAGACGTCCGCCGCGTAGAGGGAAGCCCCGGGCGCTGCACCGCCGAATCGCTCGGAGTGCCCCACCATCAGCGAGGCCACCTCGGTGCCGTGTGCGCTGGGTATCGCGGCGCCGCCGCAGCCATGTTGATGGATGACGACGTCCCTGAATACGGGCTGCGCGATTGCAAGCCCGCCGTCGATCAGCCCGAGCGCGGTTGCTTTCGCGCTGGCGGAAGCGCCGGCCGCCGGCGGCGGAGCTGCGGGTGAGCTGCCCGTCGCGCCGCTTTCCGTATAGATGTTGTTGAAGTCGTACGCGCCCGCGGGATCCAGCCGGCGCAGCCGCTTCAGTGCGCGGGCCGTTGCAGTCCCGTGCGGCGCGGCGAGCACCACCATGCGGATGCCGAGCGCGCCGGGCGAGCGCTCGCGCAGTACGGAGAATCCGGCGCGAAGCGCCGCGGCCAGCGCCGCATCCGTCGGCCCGAGCGCGAGCACTTCACCCCGCACGATCGGATTGCCGTCCGGGTCCGCCTCGAGCACATCCGCATGGCGTCGCAGCAGCTGCGCGATGAGCGCTTTGCGCGCGCCCTCCAACCGGGCGAGCTCGTCGGTCGGTGCGGTCAGGCCCTGCTGGGCATCGAGCGGCAGCCCCAGGCCGCCGGGTAACCCTCCGGGTACGCGGATGGGCAGACGTGGGACCCCGATCTGCGCCTCGGCCGCCGGGCCCAGCATCAGGATTGCGAGAAGCAGCACACGAATCATGTCGCTACGCTAGTTGAATGTCCGCCCGCATGGAAGAAAATGGTTGCCACCACCGTAGTACGATCGAAAGGCATGGATTCATCCGGCGAGGACCTGCGTGATCACATCATCGAGCTTCTACCGCGTCTACGGCGGTTTGCGCGCTCCCTGGCGCGCAATACCCAGGACGCGGACGATCTGGTGCAGATCACCGCGGAGCGTGCCCTCGCGCACGCCGGACAGCTGCGCCCGGATCACTCGGTGGCCGGGTGGCTGTTCGGCATCCTGCGCAACGCCTGGATCGACGAGGGCCGCAGCCGCCGACGGCGCGAGTCGCTGCTCGAGCCCGAAGACATCGCCGAGCGCGTCGGGGATCCCGCCGCGGCCGCGGACCAGGAGCTGCTCTGCCTGCAGGATGCGCTCTCGCGCCTGCCGGAGGAACAGCACCTCGCCGTGGCCCTGGTCCTCATCGAGGGCTTCTCCTACAAGGAGGCCGCTTCCATCATGGGGGTCCCCGTGGGAACACTGACCAGCCGTCTGGCGCGCGGCCGCGAGGCGCTGCAATCCGTGTTGTCCGAGACTTCCGGAGCGCCGTCGTGACCTTTCCCGACGAAGTGCTCATGGCTTATGCCGACGACGAGCTCGACGCGCAGACTCGCGCGGCCGTGGACGCCGCGATGGCGTCCGATCCGGAAATCGGCCGCCGGATCGCGCAACACAGAGTGCTGCGCAGCCGGGTTCACTCAGCCTTCGACAGGGTGCTGGAGGAGCCGGTGCCCGCGCGCCTGTTGCAGGTGGTGCGCAGCGAGCCTGCCGCCGCCCGCAGAGACAATGTCGTGCCGCTGCGCCGCCGCCAGCTGCGGCAGTGGGCGTGGCCGCAATGGACCGCCCTCGCCGCAACCCTGATCGTCGGCGTGATCGCCGGCCGGTTGGGCTTGGTTCGCGTCGGCGCGGGCCCTGTCGTCGTCAGAGGCGGTCAGGTCTTCGCGAGCGGCGCGCTCGCCGGCGCACTGTCGGATCAGTTGACCGCGGATCAGCCGGCCGCCGCGCCGGTGCGGATCGGTGTCAGCTTCCGCGCGAAGTCGGGCGAATACTGCCGAACGTTCACCGTGCGGGAGAGCGCCGCCCTCTCCGGTCTTGCGTGTCGGGCGGCTGACGGCTGGCAGGTCAGCGTGTTGGCCGGCACGCAATCCCCCGGCGGCGGCCCGGGCACCTACCGGCAGGCGGCTTCGGCGATGCCGCCCGCGGTGATCGCGGCCGTCGGCGACCTGATCGCCGGCGAGCCTCTCGATGCGCAGGCGGAAGCGGCTGCGCGCGGCAAACACTGGCAGCACTGAGCACGCGCCCGAAGCCGCGGCGGAGGATGCGTTAACATGTCCGCATGCTCTGGCTCAAGGCCTTCCACATCGTCTTCGTCGTCACCTGGTTCGCCGGCCTCTTCTATCTGCCGCGGCTCTTCGTGTACCACTCGGCCGCAACCGACGCGCTCGGCCGGGAGCGCTTCATGGTGATGGAACGGCGGCTCTTCGCCCTGATGACGGTGGGCGGTGCGCTCGCCATCCTGTTGGGCCTCTCGATGGTGGCAGCGCGGCCGGAGTATCTCGATTTCCTCTGGTTGCGCGTCAAGCTGGCCCTCGTGGCCGCGCTGCTCGCCTATCACTTCTGGTGCTACAGGCTGATCCGCGACTTCCGCGACGGACGCGACCGCCACTCGCAGCGCTGGTACCGGATATTCAACG
>Ga0335072_10005232_pt1 | contig 19113 bp, 17 predicted proteins | sample Lox_Sample_21_FD_206725 | JGI IMG/M metagenome (GOLD analysis project Ga0335072, IMG submission 206725) | Soil microbial communities from Loxahatchee National Wildlife Refuge, Florida, United States - Lox_Sample_2.1 | ecosystem: Environmental > Terrestrial > Soil > Wetlands | place: USA...
GACGCTGGCCGACCGGATGCTGCAGCTCACCGGCGTCGTGGACGAGCGGCAGATGCGCGCCCAGTACCTGGACCGGATGGACATCGAGCGCGAGCGTGGCATCACGATCAAGAGCCAGGCCGTCCGCCTGCCCTGGCACAAAGCCGGCACGCACTACGTGCTCAACATGATCGACACCCCGGGCCACGTCGACTTCACCTACGAGGTCTCCCGGAGCCTGGAGGCGTGCGAGGGCGCGATCCTGCTCGTGGACGCGGCCCAGGGCATCGAGGCTCAGACGCTCGCCAACCTGTACCTGGCGATGAACGCGGACCTGACGATCATCCCGGTGCTGAACAAGATCGACCTGCCGGCCGCGCAGCCTGAGCGCTACGCCGAGGAGCTTGCGGGCATCATTGGCTGCGACCCGGGGGACGTGCTGCGGGTCAGCGCGAAGACCGGCGAGGGCGTCCGCGAGCTGCTCGACCGGATCGTCGACATTGTCCCGCCGCCGTCGGGCGACGAGAACGCGCAGCCGCGGGCGCTCATCTTCGACTCGGTCTACGACACCTACCGCGGTGTCGTCACCTACGTCCGGGTCGTTGACGGGCGGCTGAACAAGCGCGAGCGCACGCTCATGATGTCGACCGGCGCGGTGCACGAGACGCTGGAGGTCGGCGTGATCTCCCCCGAGCCCACGCCGTCGGACGGCCTGGCCGCGGGCGAGGTGGGCTACCTCATCTCCGGGGTCAAGGACGTCCGCCAGGCCCGCGTCGGCGACACGCTCACCTCGGCGAGCAAGCCCGCCAAGGAGGCGCTGGCCGGCTATGACCACCCCAAGCCCATGGTTTTCTCCGGCCTGTACCCGATTGACGGCGACCAGTACCCCGAGCTCCGCGACGCCCTGGACAAGCTGCGGCTCAACGACGCGGCGCTGATCTACGAGCCGGAGACCTCCACCGCCCTGGGCTTCGGCTTCCGCTGCGGCTTCCTTGGGCTGCTGCACATGGAGATCGTCCGCGAGCGGCTGGAGCGCGAGTTCAACCTGGACCTCATCTCGACCGCGCCGAACGTCATCTACCGGGTCGAAATGGAATCCGGCCGCGAGATCAGGGTGACCAACCCGGCGGAGTACCCCGGCGGCATCGATGGCTACTCCGCCACGGGCGGCCCCAAGGATCACACCGGCGGCAAGATCTCCAAGGTCTTCGAGCCGGTCGTCAAGGCCACGGTCATCTCACCGTCGGATTTCATCGGCACGATCATGGAGCTGTGCCAGGGGCGGCGCGGAGTGCTGCAGGGCATGGACTACCTGTCCACCGACCGGGTCGAGATCCGCTACATCATGCCGCTGGCCGAGATCATCTTCGACTTCTTCGACCAGCTCAAGTCCCGTACCCGTGGCTACGCCAGCCTCGACTACGAGCCCGACGGCGAGCAGGAGGCCAACCTGGTCAAGGTGGACATCCTGCTGCAGGGCCAGCCGGTCGACGCGTTCAGCCAGATCGTGCACTCCGACAACGCCCGTGAGTACGGCCTGGCGATGACGGCCAAGCTCAAGGAGCTCATTCCGCGCCAGCAGTTCGAGGTGCCGATCCAGGCGGCGGTGGGCAGCCGGATCATCGCCCGCGAGAACATCCGCGCGCTGCGCAAGGACGTCCTGGCCAAGTGCTACGGCGGTGACATCAGCCGCAAGCGCAAGCTGCTGGAAAAACAGAAGGAGGGCAAGAAGCGCATGAAGACGATCGGCCGCGTGGAAGTCCCTCAGGAAGCCTTCGTGGCTGCCCTTTCCACCGGTCAGGCCGAGGGCAAGCCCAAATAACCCCGCTCGGCCCGGCCTAGTGGGTCGAGGCGATGGCCAGGATGAAGACCAGGGTCCAAAAGCCCATGCCCAGCCAGCCGATGACGAGGCCAGCGACCGCGAGGCCATCGCCGGCCTCGTGCTTGTCCTTGATCTGCGTGCGGGCGATGTGGCCCATGACCACGGCAGGCAGCGAGATCCCCATGAGCGCGCAGACCAGCGACCCGATGGCCAGGCCATTGGTCGGCCGCACCGGGGGCGGGTAGTTCGGCGCGGGGACGGGGAAGCCGCCCGCCAGGTAGTGCGACACCCCGCCGAGGGGCCCGGCCGGCAGGTCGGAGACGACTGCGGCCAGGTCGCCATAGGTGCGGCAGGCGGAGATCTGGTGGACCCGCGCGTCGAACTCCTCCTTGGTCAGCCGGCCTTCGCCGTAGCTGGCCTTGCAGACGTCGATCGCGCGCTCCCGGTCCGCCGTGGCCGCGAGCATCCCCGGCGGTCCCACGGTGCCCCGAGGCACGTGCGCGGGCGGCGGGGCGTACGCCGACCGCGGGTACGGCGCGGTGGCGGGGGCCGCGTACGGCGCCGTGACCTGGACCGGCGGTGGCGGTGGCGGCGGGTAGGGCTGCGGCGGGCGGGGCTGGTAGGGCGGCGGCGGGGCTGCGCGCATGCCATCACGGTCATCCACTGACTCAGTTGCCGGGTTTTCTGTCACCAGACGCCTCCCGCGAGCTACGTGCCTAGTACAGCTTATCTACCCAGTCCGCTCCGGCCGTCGTACCGGATCTGTCCACGTATCCTCGGGCTGTGCCATCAGCCCTGCCAGACGGAGAACCAGTGCCAGCTGACGGGAGCTTGCCCCGATCGGCGGCCCAGCGCCTGGGAATGCGCCCGTTTGGGATATATGTGCACATTCCCTTTTGCCGGACCCGCTGTGGTTACTGCGACTTCAACACCTATACCCACGCGGAGCTAGGTGGCGGGGCATCGCAGGCGGCGTACCCGGCCACGCTGGGCCGGGAAGTCACCCTCGCCCGCCGGGTCCTGGACGCTGGCGCGCCCGGCGGCGTGCCGCCGGTGCAGACGATCTTCTTCGGTGGCGGTACCCCCACCTTGCTGTCGCCGCCGGAGATCGGCGGCATCATCCGCTCCATCGACGACGCGTTCGGCCTGCTGCCCGGGGCCGAGGTGACCATCGAGGCCAACCCGGAGACCGTGGACGCGCGCATCCTGGCTGAGCTGCGCGCTCAAGGCGTTACCCGGATGTCCTTCGGCATGCAAAGCGACGTGCCGCACGTGCTCGCCGTCCTGGACCGCCAGCACCAGCCGGGCCGCCCGCAGCAGTGCGCGCGCTGGGCGCGGGAGGCGGGCTTCGAGCACGTGTCGCTTGACCTCATCTACGGCACGCCAGGAGAGAGCGACGATGACTGGCGGCGCTCCTTGGACGCGGCCCTGGCGGCCAGCCCGGATCATGTCTCGGCCTATGCCCTGATCGTGGAGGAGGGCACCCGGCTGGCCAGCAAGGTCCGCCACGGCGAGATCGCCCCGCCCGACGATGACGTCCTCGCCGACCGTTACCTGATGGCCGATGAGGTGCTGACCGCGGCCGGGCTGCGCTGGTATGAGATCTCCAACTGGGCGGGGTCGGCCGATGCCCGCTGCCAGCACAACATGCTCTACTGGACCGGCGGCGACTGGTGGGGATTCGGCCCTGGCGCGCACAGCCACGTCGGCGGCACCCGCTGGTGGAACGTCCGCCACCCCTCGGCCTACGCCGCCAGGGTGACGGCGGGGGAGTCCCCGGCGGCGGCCCGCGAGGTTCTCAGCCCGGGCCAGCAATCGATGGAACAGGTCATGCTGGGCCTTCGCCTGGCCGACGGCCTTCCGCTTTCCGCCCTCAGCGGGCCAGCCAAGGCCGCGGCCGAGCTTTCCCTTGCCGGTGGCCACCTCGACGATGCCTGCTGGTCAGAAGGGAAGCTCGTCCTCACCCGCAGCGGCCGTCTGCTGGCCGACGCGGTCATCCGCGACCTGACGTAGCCAGAAGAAAGCGGCGGATTGCCCGGTCAGGGGGAGGTCACGAAATCGATCAGCTCCTCCACCCGGCCCAGCAGGGCCGGGTCCAGGTCGGTAAAGGCGCGGACGGATCCGAGGATGCGGCGCCACGCCGCGGCCACGTCGGCCGGGGTCGTGCATGGCCAGCCAACCGCGCGCAGCACCCCCTGCTTCCACGGCTGGCCCCTCGGCACCTCGGGCCAGGCGGGCAGGCCGACAGCGGATGGCTTGACGGCAGCCCAGATGTCGATGAACGGGTGGCCGACGACCAGGACGTGCGCCGACTTCGACGCCTCGGCGGCTATCCGGCTCTCCTTGGACCCGGCGACCATGTGGTCCACCAGGACGCCGAGGCGCCGGCCGGGTCCCGGCTGGAAGTCGGAGACGATCGCGGGCAGGTCGTCGACACCCTCCAGGTACTCCACCGCGACGGCCACGTCGCGCAGGTCATCGCCCCAGATCTTCTCGACAAGCTCGGCATCGTGCTTGCCCTCGACGTAGATCCGGCTGGCCCTGGCGACCTTGGCCCGCTGCGACGGGGCGGCGACCGACCCGGATGCGGTGCGCCTCGGGCCAGCCGGCTTCGCGGCCGGGCGGACCAGCGTCACGCGTGCCCCGTCGATCAGGAAGCTGCCTGGGACGGGGAAGACGCGGCGCTTGCCGTGCCGGTCCTCCAGGGTCACGGCATCGGGGTCCAGGGCCACCACCGCCCCGCAGAACCGGCCCTCGAAGTCCTCCACCACCAGCCCTGGCTCCGCCTCGACCTGGGGGACCGGCCCCTGGCCCGGCCTGGGCCGCCGGTTCGCCGGTGCCAGGATGTCGCTGGCATACCGCTTGCTCTGCACCCGTTACCTCCTGAGCCGAATGTCAGCAGCGTAACGAAGAGGGCTCTCATCTTCTCGTATGCGATGCCGCGTGGCGGCAATACAATTAGCAGTCAGAACGTTTGAGTGCCAGGGAGGTGAGACACAGGTGCTAGACGAGCGGAAGCTCGCCGTACTACGCGCGATAGTCGAGGACTATGTGTCCACCACTGAGCCGGTGGGGTCTAAGTCGCTGGTCGACCGGCATCGGCTAGACGTGTCACCGGCGACGATCCGCAACGACATGGCCGTCCTTGAGGACCAGGGGTTCATCGCCCAGCCGCACACCAGCGCCGGGCGCGTCCCCACCGACAAGGGCTACCGGCTCTTCGTTGACCGGCTGTCCTCGATCAAGCCGATGTCGACCGGTGAGCGTCGCGCGATTGAGACGTTCCTCACCGGTGCCTACAGCCTCGATGAGGTAGTGGCCCGCACGGTGCGGCTGCTCGCGCAGCTGACCCGGCAGGTCGCGGTCGTGCAGTACCCATCGCTGTCACGGTCGTCGGTCCGGCACATCGAACTGGTGGCCGTCGTGCCGCAGCGATTGCTGCTTGTCCTGATCACGGACACCGGCCGCGTCGAGCAGGCCCTCGTGGACCTGCCCGGCGAGGCTACGCCAGAGGCAATCGGCCACCTGCGGGCCGTGCTGAACGCCTGCCTTGACGGGCATAAGCTGTCAGACGCGGCGGCTTCCGTGGCCGGCCTGGCCGACCGGATCCCGCTGCCCGAGCGTGCGAACGCCGGGGCCGTGTTTTCCGTTCTCCTCGATTCCCTGGCGGAACGTCAGGAAGAACGCATAGTTTTCGGCGGGACGGCCAACCTGTCCGCGCCCGATTTTGGCAAGGGACTTCGCGACGTCCTTGAAGCCCTGGAGGAGCAAGTGGTGCTGATGCGGCTGCTCGGCGAGTCCGCCGAGCCGTCGGCCCTCACCGTGCGGATCGGTGCGGAAACCGGCCTCAGCGGTGCGTCGGTGGTGTCCGCCGTCTATGGTGCGGACGGCCATCCGCTGGCGAAGCTTGGCGTGCTGGGCCCGACCCGGATGGACTACCCGTCCACCATGGGCGCGGTGCGCGCGGTGGCCCGGTACGTGGGCCGAATCCTCGGGGAGTCATAGTGGCGGAGGACTATTACGCGCTGCTCGGCGTCCGCCGCGAGGCGTCCGCCGACGAGATCAAGCGCGCCTATCGGCGGCTGGCCCGTGAGCTGCACCCCGACGTCAACCCGGACCCGGAGACGGCGGAGAAGTTCAAGGAGATCAACCAGGCGTACAACGTGCTGTCCGACCCGGAGAAGCGCCAGATGTACGACCTGGGCGGCGACCCCTTCGGCGGTGGCGGGGACGCTGGGTTCGGCGGCTTCGGGACGGCTGCCGGGTTCCCGTTCAGCGACTTCGTCGACGCGGTCTTCGGCGCGGCCGGCGGTGGCCAGCCGCGTGGCCCCAGGTCGCGGGCGCGGCGCGGTCGCAACGCCACGATCCGCATCGAGCTTGACCTCTCGGAGTGCGCGTTCGGCGCGACCCGCGAGCTGACCGTTGATACCGCCGTCGTCTGCCCCACCTGCTCCGGCGAGGGCACCGCTCCGGGAACGCACCCGGCAACCTGCGAGATCTGCGCAGGACGCGGCGAGATCAGCCAGGTCCGGCGGTCCTTCCTCGGCCAGGTCATGACGACCCAGCCGTGTCCCAACTGTGGCGGCTACGGGACGGTCCTGCCCCGGCCCTGCCCGGAATGCGACGGCGATGGCCGGGTCCGTACCCGGCGCACGATGAAGGTCCGCATCCCGGCGGGCGTCGAGGACGGCACCCACATCCAGCTCGCCGGCGAGGGCGAGATCGGCCCCGGTGGCGGCCCGCCCGGCGACCTGTTCCTTGAAGTCGTGCAGCGGGCGCACCCGATCTTCGAGCGGCAAGGCGATGACCTGCACTGCACGCTGACGATCCCGATGGTGGCGGCGGCGCTCGGCGCGACCGTGTCCGTGGAGTCACTGGACGGGCCGAGCGAGGTCGACATCCGGCCCGGTTCACAGTCGGGACAGGTCATCCCCCTCTACAGCCTCGGCGTCAAGCACCTGAACGGTGCCGGGCGCGGAGACCTGATCATTCACGTCACCGTGGAGACACCGACCCGCCTCGACCCCGAGCAGGAAAAGCTGCTGCGCGAGCTGGCCAAGCTGCGCGGCGAAGAGGCACCGCCTGGCAAGTTCCAGCCGGGGCAGCAGGGCTTCTTCTCCCGGCTCCGTGACGCCTTCAACGGGCGCTAGGCGAGCCGGGAGCTGGCGGCCGGTGGACCGGAGGCGCTGAGCTTGACGGTCATCAACACCGGGCCACCGGTGTTCCTTGTCGAGCCAGGGAAGATCACCGTGCCCGGCGACTCTGTCGTGCTCACCGGGCCCGAGGGCAGGCACGCCGCCGTCGTACGGCGGCTGCGCGTGGGCGAGCGTGCCGACCTGTCCGACGGGGCCGGAACCCTCGCCTCCGGCGTCGTGTCGTCGGTAAGTCCTGACGCGGTATCGGTATCCCTGCGGTCCGTTCTCCCGGTTCCGCCCCCGGCCCCCCGGATCACCGTGGTCCAGGCGCTCGCCAAGGGAGACCGCGGGGAGCTCGCCGTCGAGATGATGACAGAAGTAGGGGTGGACGGCCTGATGGCCTGGTCCGCGGCGCGGTCCGTCACCCGCTGGGAGGGTGCCCGCGGCCAGCGATCCCTGGCCAAGTGGCGCACCGTGGCACGGGAGGCCGCCAAGCAGTCACGGCGCGCCTGGATTCCCAGCGTCACCGGGCCCGCTTCCCTGGCCGACGTTGTCGCCCAGGTCTCGTCCGCGCCCTGCGCGGTGCTGCTGGCGGTCGACGCCGCCGTTCCGCTGTCCCGGCTTGCCCTGCCAAGCAGTGGCGATGTCGTCCTCGTCGTCGGACCAGAGGGAGGCATCAGCCCAGCCGAGCGATCCGCGCTCACCGCCGCCGGGGCCATCGAGGCGCGCCTCGGGCCCACCGTGCTGCGAACCTCGACGGCCGGGGCCGCTGCCGCTGCCGTCCTGCTCAGCCGGTGCGGCCGCTGGTGAGAAGGGGGCCGTCAGCTCGCGGGTGCGCTGCTGGCGGGCGTGCTCGCCGTGGTGCTTTCCCCGGCGGGGGCTGACTGCTCGTCGGAATTGCCCGTCTCGCTGCCTCCGCTGCCCAGCGTCCCCGAGGAGCCGGAAGACCCGGTGCTGCTCGCGGAAGGCGGGGTCGTGGTCGGAGTCGACGTGGGCGCCGGCGTGGACGTGGGCGCCGTGGATGCCGTCGGCGCCGGGGTCGCAGGAGCCTGCGAGGTCGGCGCGGGTGACGCGGGCGCGGGTGCCGTTGAGCTGGTCCTCGTGCCCGCCGCGGTCGTCGGGCAGCTTCCCGACCCCCGGCCGCCGCTGCCGGCTGAGGTACCCGCCGTGATCAGGTCCTGCGGCGTGGGGGTGACCGAGGCGCCCGGCGTCGCGCTGCCCTTGCGGGCGGGGGAGTCCCCCGCGCCGGTCGTGGAAGCCACCGGCAGCCAGGACAGGCAGGGGGCGGGCGCGGCTGTCACTCCCGGCCGCGCCGACCCGGACGGGTCGGCGGTAGCGCGGGCGCCCGAGGACGTGCTCGCGGACGCCCCGCTGATGGTCCCGGCGCGCCGCGCCGAACCGCTAGCACCAGTGGGACCAGGCACCAAGCCCGGCGAAAGCGCCTGGGTCCCGTCGGTGAGCACGGACGAGCCGACCTCGACGAAGGCCGCGCGCAGCGGCGGCACCGCCACGGTGACCGCGGTCACCGTGGCGACCGCCGCCAGCCCCGCCGACAGGCGCATCCACGTGAGGCCCTGCGGCCGGCGGACACGCCGAAGCGACCAGGGCGTGGCCCCGGGGACGAGCCAGACAGACATCTCCGACCGCCAGACGCGTGCCCACCAGACCGCGGACCGCCGCCAGGCTCGCGCCCGCCACGCGCCCGCCTGTTGCCGCATGGCGCCGGCGCGGGCCACCAGCGCGGCTGACCGCCATTCGCCCGTCCGCCAGTAGGCAGGATCCTGCCAGGCCCAGTGCCCCCGCCAGGTCCAGTACCTGACCCGCTGGAACGCTTCCGCCATCGTGCTGGCGAGCCACGACCGCGGCGGCACCCGGCTCGTGCGCGCAACGATGCGCTCGAGTCCGGTGTCGCCAGGCTCGACCTGGCTGGCCGCGGCATCAAGTGCCTGCCGCAGTTCCTCTTCCAGGCCATCATCGGGTGCGGTCATGCCACCAGCCTGGCGACCCGCAGATTCATCGACTCTCCTGCTCCAGCACGGACCTCAGCGCGGCCATGCCGCGCGCTGTATGGCTTTTCACAGCGCCCCTGCTGATCCCCATCGTCGCCGCTATCTCGGCCTCAGAAAGGTCGGCATAGTAGCGTAGCACGATGGCCTCGCGCTGCCGGTCCGGCAGGCTCCGCAGTGCGGCGATGACGGCCGAGCGTTCAAGCAGCGTGATCGCGCCCGCCTCCGCGCTTGGCTCGTCAGGAACGTGCTTTGGCGCGTTCCTGTCGACCACAGTGCGATGGCGCAGCACAGACCGCGACCGGTTGACGACCGCCTGCCGCAGGTACGATAGTGCCTTCTCGGTGTCGCGCAGGCGCCGCCAGCCCGAGTGCATGGCGATGAAGGCTTCCTGCACGACCTCCTCGGCCGTCGGTACGTCATGAAGCAGCAGGACCGCTAGTCGTACGAGGGATCGGTACTCGCCGAGATAGATCTCGGTGAGCAGGTGATCGGCCTCCCACTTAGCTGTCGCGGCTGACGCGGTCGGCTCAGCCCGGAGCGACTCCGGGACGAGGGCGCTCGCGACGAGCGTGTCCGTCACACCGGCATGACGCGCAGTTGCATTCATTGGCTCACTCACCGTGCTTCTGCTTCTGCGCGGCAGCCCTGACGGCCGCTGTTCTTGCTGTCCGTGGCCCGCAGGCGACGGACGTGAGAGCTTCCGACCTGCGACTTCGTGACCCTTGTGCCAGGGGGAAGGAACCCCCCGTTCCTGTCGCAGACAGTCTTCTTGAGCGCGGCCGGCAACCCGGTTCCGCGCGCGCAACAACGTGCCCAACCCACATTCGGTAACTCCACCCCAGAAACCGCCGGAGGATTGCGGAAAGACAAGAATATCCGCACCAGGTGACCAGTAACAGCACTCGCGGGGATCAAGAAGGTAACGTGCGGGTGGCTACCAGAAAGTAGCCTTTCCGGCCCACCGGAATTGAGCGGGTTTCCCCTACTTGACCCAACATCGATCGCGCGATATAGGTGGCGGCAGACTCAGCCCACGGTAGTTGCCGGAGTGACCCGGGGGACCCCGGCGGTCGCCGGCCGCAGATGGCGGTGCGTGCAAATCACGTCACGCGAGTGGCGCCGGGTGGCACCACGCAGCAACTATGATCGTGCTGTGCCAGACTGCTTGTCCTGCGGGTTCGCGACCGGGGTCACCCCGGCAACGATGATGCTGGAAAGTGATAAGGCGATCGCGGTCCGTGATGTGAGTTCGCGGCAACCCGTCCCCCCGTCCGGGGGACACCCGGATGCATCGGCGCTCGCAGCGGTCGGCAGCGGCCAGCCCGTGACGCGGCTCCCCGCATGACCTCCCTCAGCAGGGTGACCGGCTCGGCTCTGGCCGCCGGCGCATCCGGGCCGCCAGACCTGGCCGTAATTTTCCGTATATCGCCGCCCTGCCGGGCGGTCCCCGGACTGCGCCAGCCGGGGCTATCGAGAGCACTGAATTGACAGATACTCCCAGCAACGCGCCCACTGCCCACGTGCGGATCGTGATTCCCGACGGTCATTCAATGGTCGGCCTGCTCGGAACGCGCGACGAACTCCTCCACGTGATCGAGAGCGAATTCTCGGCCGACATTCATGTACGCGGCAACGAGATCAACGTGTCAGGCCCGCCCGCCGAGACCGCCCTCGTGGACGCGCTGTTCGCCGAGCTCCTCGAACTGCAGCGCAAGGGAGCCGAACTGTCACCCGACGCCGTCGAGCGCGTAGCCGGGATGCTCCGCGCCGAGCATGGCGTGCGCCCGGCGGAGGTCCTCACGCCGGGGATCCTCTCCTCCCGCGGCCGCACCATCCGGCCCAAGACGCTCAACCAGAAGCGCTACGCCGACGCCATTGATGACCACACGATCATCTTCGGCATCGGCCCGGCCGGAACCGGCAAGACGTACCTGGCCATGGCCAAGGCGGTCAGGGCGCTGCAAGTCAAGGACGTCAACCGGATCATCTTGACCCGCCCGGCCGTCGAGGCGGGAGAGCGCCTCGGCTTCCTGCCCGGCACCCTGTACGAGAAGATCGACCCGTACCTGCGCCCGCTCTACGATGCCCTGCACGACATGGTCGACCCCGACACGATCCCCAAGCTCATGGCGGCGGGCACGATCGAGATCGCGCCCCTGGCGTATATGCGGGGCCGGGCCCAACCGGTTGACACTCAGGTACTCACCCCGGAGGGCTGGCGGCCGATTGGCTCGCTGGAAGTCGGTGACCTGGTTATCGGCTCCCATAGTGAGCCCACTCCAGTCCTCGGCGTGTACCCGCAGGGTGAGAAAGAAGTTTACCGGGTCACCACCCAGGACGGCGGGTCGACGCTGGCCTCGGGTGATCACCTATGGGCGGTGGCCACCCGGGACGACAAGCGCCGGGGAAAGCCGCTGCGGGTCCTGACCACCAAGGACATGATCGGCAACCTGCGGGCCAATCACTATCACCGCTACGAGCTCCCGCTGCACAGCGCGCCGGTGTGCTTCCCGTATCAGCCGGTGCCGATGGACCCCTACGCGCTCGGGCTGCTGCTCGGTGACGGCTGCCTGACCGGCTCGACCACGCCCAGCTTCGCGACCGCTGACCCGATCCTCGCCTACGAGCTCAAGGTCCGGCTGCCCGGGGTCGAAGTTGCGCCTAGGGATCGGTACAACTATCAACTAGCCCGCCAGGGGTCGCCGCGGGAGGCCGGTGTCCTAACTGAGCACCCGGTAACTGGTGTCGCTCGCCAGTTGGGGCTGCTGGGCAAGCGTGCTCCGGAGAAGCTTGTCCCGGACATCTACCTGTACAACAACGCTAAGGTCCGGCTGGCGGTGCTGCAGGGACTGCTCGACAGCGACGGTGGCCCGGTCACGCAAAGGGGCCGGACCTGCCGGATCCAGTACACGACCACGTCGCCTCGCCTCTGCGAGGACGTGATCTTCCTGGCCCGGTCGCTGGGCGGCGTTGCCTTCTCGCGGCTGCGTCCAGCGGCAGGCCGCGAGCCGGGACTCGCGAAGGGCAGGCCCGTTCACCACCGGCATGATGCTTACATCGTCGACATCCGGCTGCCTGCGGGCATCGAGCCGTTCCGGCTGACCAGGAAGGCCGACAAGTACCGTGAGTCGGGGGGTGGGGGTCGCCCGATGCGGTTCATCGAGAGCATTGAGCCGGCTGGCACGGCGGACTGCGTGTGCATCTCGGTCGCGGCGGAGGACTCGCTGTACACGACCGAGGACTTCATCCTCACCCACAACACGCTCAACGACTCGTTCATCATCTTGGATGAGGCCCAGAACACCACGGCCGAGCAGATGAAGATGTTCCTCACCCGGCTCGGGTTCGGCTCCAAGATCGTGGTCACGGGGGATGTCACCCAGGTGGACCTGCCCACGGGACAAACCAGCGGGCTGCGGGTCGTTCAGGATATCCTCGACGGCATTCCCGAGATCCACTTCGCCAGGCTGACCAGTCACGACGTGGTCCGGCACAAGCTGGTCGGGAAGATCGTCGACGCGTACGAGCGGCATGCCGCGCAGGCCGACCAGTCCCGGCAGGAACTGCGGGCCAAGCCAGGAGTCCGGCCGCGTGGCGGCCGGCCCGAGCGCGGCGACCACTAAGCCGGCGCGGGAAGCAAAGAATACGGGGTAGGGAACGTGTCAATCGACATCGTGAACGAGTCAGGTGTCACCGTGGATGAGGTGGCGCTGGCCGCTGTCGCGCGGTACTCGCTGGACCGGATGCGGATCCACCCGCTGGCGGAGCTGTCGGTGCTGATCGTCGACGAGGCGGCCATGACCGAGTTGCACGAGCGCTGGATGGGCGAGCCGGGGCCGACTGACGTCCTGTCGTTCCCGATGGACGAGCTGCGGCCGCCGTCGCCGGTTGGCGGCACGTCCGGGCGGGGCGGCGATGACCCGGGGCCTGATCCGGCGCTGCTCGGTGACATCGTGCTGTGTCCGCAGGTCGCGGCCGAGCAGGCCAAGAAGGCGGGCCACTCGGCCCAGGCCGAGATGGAGCTGCTGACCGTCCACGGGGTCTTGCACTTGCTTGGCTACGATCACGCGGACCCGGAGGAGGAGGCGGAGATGTTCGGCCTTCAGGGGCAGCTGCTCAGCGACTGGCGGTCCGCCGCGGTGAGCGAGGGCGCGGCGGTCGGGCACCCCGGGGTGGCCGACGACGCCGGTGAGGCGACCGCGGGCCCGCAAGCGGGGGATGGGGAAGGGACGGGCTGATGCCTGCCGCCGGGTGGCTCCTGGTTGCCGCCCTCGTGCTGTTCGGCGTGGCCGCCTGGTGCGCTGGTGCGCAGGCGGCCCTGGCCAAGGTCGCCACCGATGGCCTGGCTCAGTACGCCAGCCTGCTCACGTTGATCCGGGTGTGCGCGGAGGCTGGTTCGGCCGTGCTGGTCACGCTGGCCTTCGCGCACTGGCTGCGGGGTGGCTGGCAGGTGTTCCTCCCGGCGGCGGCCGTCGTGCTCGTCGCCCGGTATGTCCTTGTCGGTGTCGGCCCGCGGGCCGTCGGCAAGGAGCGGGCCGAGCGGGTGTCGGCCGGCGTGACGCGCCTGCTCGGGCCCGTGGTCCGGGTACTCGGCCCGATCCCGAGGCTGCTGAGCAACGTCACTGAGTCGCTTCCGCTGGGCGGGCACATGGCCGAGGGCGAGTGGGGCAACCGGCCCGGGGTCCAGGGCATCGTCGACCTGATTGAGGGCAGGTCCGAGATCGAGCCGGGTGAGCGGGACATGGTCCGGTCGGTGTTCGAGCTGGGGGACACCATTGTCCGCGAGGTGATGGTGCCGCGCCCTGACATGGTGTTCATCGAGCGGGACAAGACCGTGACGCAGGCGATCACGCTGGCGCTGCGCAGCGGGTTTTCCCGTATCCCGGTTGTCGGCGAGAGCACCGATGACGTGGTCGGCATCGCGTACCTGAAGGACATGGTGGCCTGGGAGCATGAGCACCCGATGACCGAGGCGACGGGGCGGATGGAGATCGAGAAGGTGATGCGGCCCGCCACCTTCGTCCCCGAGAGCAAGCCCGTCGACGAGCTGCTGAGCCAGATGCAGACGCAGCGGATCCACGTCGCGATCGCCATTGACGAGTATGGCGGCACCGCGGGCCTGGTCACGATCGAGGACATTCTCGAGGAGATCGTCGGTGAGATCGCCGACGAGTACGACACCGAGCGTGCTCCGGTGGAGTGGCTGGTGCCTGGCACTGCCCGGGTTATCGCGCGGCTGCCGGTCGCCGAGCTTGAGGAGCTGTTCGGGGTGCGGATCGAGGCGGAGGACGTCGAGACGGTCGGTGGCCTGCTGGCCCACGAGCTTGGCCGGGTTCCGATCGCGGGATCAGAGGCGACGGTCGCCGGATTGCACCTGACCGCCGAGAGCCTGGCCGGGCGGCGCAATAAGGTCGGCACCGTCCTGGTGGAGCGGATCGACGCGGGCCCGGCGGATCGCTAGGCTGCCGCGCTACCCGGCCGGGGAATCGGCGCGGGCCGCGGCACCCGGACGGAGCGCCGGCGGCTGGGCCTCCAGGATCGCGTCCATGAGGCCAGGGAAGCGGCGGTCGAGGTCGTCCTTGCGCACCCGGGTGTAGCCCTTCGCGCCCCCGATCCGCTTGGTCAGGACGCCTGCCTCGCGCAGGATCCGCAGGTGATGCGAGAACGTCGACTTGGACATGGCCAGGCCTGCCTCTTGCATTACCTGGGTGCACCAGGACTCGCCGTGCTCGGCCACGTACCGGACCGTCGCCATGCGCTGCGGGTCGGCGAGCGCCGCGAGGACCCGCGTCAGCTGGAAGTCCGCTGCCGCGGGCTCGATCACGTCATCCATCACGCTACTGAGCATAAATGAGGTTGCGGCAAGTTCGATGCATGTCGTACAGTTCGAATTGCATCGAACTTCGAAGTTCATCGAACACCAGGGAGTGCGTGGGTGGCTAGGAACACGGAAGTGCGTGAGCCCGTGGCGGCCGTGCGGACAGCGGGGCGGGAGGACGGGCATCCGCGGCGCTGGGCAATGCTGCCGGTTGTCCTGATCGCCATGTTCATGGCTGGCTTTGACATCTGGGCCGTCAATGTCGCCGCGCCGTCGCTGCAGCGTGACCTGCACGTCGGGAACGCGTCGCTGCAGCTGATCGTGGGCGGGTACGCCTTCATGTACGCGACGGGCATGGTCACCGGCGGGCGACTGGGCGACCAGTTCGGGTACCGGCGGCTGTTCATGATCGGGGTTGTGAGCTTCGCCCTGGCCTCGCTGCTTTGCGGCGTGTCGCAGACGCCGGGTGAGCTCGTCGCCGCCCGGCTGGTGCAGGGGCTGACGGGCGCGGTGATGGTTCCGCAGGTGCTGGCGCTCATCACCGCGACGTTCCCGCCGCGCGAGCGCAGCCGCGCCCTCGCCTGGTACGGGGCGACGATGGGGGCCGGCTTCGTGTCCGGGCAGATCCTCGGCGGCGGGCTGATCCAGTCCAATGTCCTCGGCCTCGGCTGGCGGTCCATCTTCCTGGTGAACGTGCCGGTCGGCATCGTCGCGCTGATCGTCGCGTCGGTCGTGGTGCCGCACGCGCGGGGGCATCGCCGGCCGCGGCTCGACCCGGTGGGCGCGCTCGGGATCTCGGCCAGCCTGGCCCTCGCGCTCGTGCCGCTGACGCTGGGCCGGGACGAGGGCTGGCCCGTCTGGACCTGGGTGTCCATGGCGGCGGCCCTGCCCGCGCTCGCGCTGACCGTTGCCTGGGAGCGGCGGCTGGCCAGGCGCGGCGCCGACCCGCTGCTCGACCTGGCGCTCTTCCGTGACCGGGCGTTCTCAGCCGGCCTGGTACTCAACTTCGCGGCCATCTTCTTCTTCGGCAGCTTCATGTTCGTGCTGACGCTGCTGCTGCAGTCCGGCCTGGGCCAGTCGCCGCTGCACGCCGGGATCGACAACCTGCCGCTGGCCGTCTTGTTCATGGCCTTCTGCCTGCTCGGCCCCCGGCTGAACGCGAGGCTCGGAGCCCGGTCGGTCACCGTCGGCACCTCCGTCTCCGCCGTCGGCGTCGTGATCTTCGGGCTCCTGGCGCTGCACCTGGGAGGCCAGCTGACCGGCTGGGATACCGCGATCGCCACCACGCTCATCGGGGTGGGCCAGGGCCTGACGGTCCCGTCGCTGATGACCGCCGTGCTGGCGCACATTCACCCGGAGCGAGCCGGGATGGCCGCGGGCATCTTGACGACGACGCAGCAGTTCGCGATCGCGTCCGGGGTGGCCATCGTCGGCGCGGTCTTCTACGGAGCGCTGGGGGCCACGCCGACGAGGGCCGGCTTCGTGTCGGCGGCCGAGCTGACCTTCTGGGTCGACCTGGCCCTGCTCGCGGTGGCGGCCGGGCTGACGTTCGCGCTTCCGCGTAAGGCAGCGTGAGCGCGGTGAGCTCCAGCTACGCCCCGATCCGGTTTACTGCCGTTCATTACGAGGCTCGTCCCAGGCTAGCCCGTACACTCATGGCCGTGAGTGACTCGGTGCTTGACCCCGAAGACCAGAAGATCATCACCCTTGCCCGATCCACCCGCGCGCGCGTGGCCGCGTCGGAGGGCGCCGCGGTGCGCGACGATACTGGCCGGACGTACACGGCGGCGGCGGTCGCGCTGCCCTCGCTGCAGTTGTCCGCGCTGCGGCTGGCGGTAGCGATGGCCGTATCGAGCGGCGCGACCAGGCTTGAGGCAGCCGCCCTGGTAAGCGATGCCGCCGAGCCGGACCCCGGGGACCTGGCCGCCGTCCGCGACATTGGCGCTGACGCCCCGGTGTTCCACGCCGCCTCCGATGGCACGCTGCGCGCGGTGCTTACCGAGGCCAGGAGCTAGCAGCCCGGCAGCGATCTCCGCTGCCGGGCTGACCGCCGCACCGGGCCGACGGGCGGGCTAGTGGGCCGAGCTGATCCGCCAGATGTTGATGCCGGCCTCCACCGCGTCCTCGTCGATCGCGGCGATCTCTTCCGGGGTGAACTCCGTCTTGCCCGCCGCGGCCAGGTTCTCCTCGAGCTGGGCGAGGCTGCTCGCGCCGATCAGCGCGGAGGTGACCCGCTGGTCCCGCAGCGTCCAGGAGATCGCCATCTGGGCCAGCGACTGGCCGCGCCCGGCCGCGATCTCGCTCAGGTTCCTGACGTGGGCCATGGTCTTGTCGGACAGGTGATCAGCGGAAAGCGAGCCGTTGCGGCTGGCCCGCGAGCCCTCGGGGATGCCACCGAGGTACCTGCTGGTCAAGACCCCCTGGGCCAGCGGGGAGAACGCGATGCAGCCGACCCCCTCGGTCTGGAGGACATCGAGCAGGCCGCCCTCGATCCAGCGGTTCAGCATCGAGTACGACGGCTGGTGGATGAGCAGCGGTGTTCCCAGGGACTTCAGGATCGCGACCGCGTCAGCGGTCCGTTCTGGGGAGTAGGAGGAGATGCCGGCGTACAGCGCCTTGCCCTGTCGCACGGCGGTGTCAAGCGCCCCCATGGTCTCTTCCAGCGGGGTGTTCGGGTCGAACCGGTGGCTGTAGAAGATGTCGACGTACTCAAGGCCCATCCGCTTCAGTGACTGGTCCAGGCTGGCCAGCAGGTACTTGCGGGTGCCCCACTCGCCGTAGGGGCCAGGCCACATGTCGTATCCGGCCTTGGTCGAGATGATCAGCTCGTCACGGTAGGGCCGGAAGTCCTCGGCGAAGATCCGCCCGAAGTTGATCTCCGCGTGCCCGTACGGAGGACCGTAGTTGTTGGCCAGGTCAAAGTGGGTGACGCCAAGGTCGAAAGCGCGCCGCAGGATCGCGCGCTGGGTGTCCAGCGGGCTGCCGTCGCCGAAGTTCTGCCACAGTCCCAGCGAGACCTCGGGCAGCTTCAGGCCACTGCGCCCGCAGCGGCGGTAGGGCATCACGTCGTCGTACCTGTCGGCAGCGGCAATGTAAGTCATGATCACGAGTCTGCCACTGCGACAGTGCTCCTCGCTCGCTGGGTTCGGTCGCTAGGGTGGGGAAGGCAGCCGCGCCGACGATCCCGAGTGTTCGTTCGCACCGCTAACGATCCTTGTGGGATGATGGCGCAAGCCCAGTGAGAGGAGTGGCGACACGTGTGCACTTACGTCACGGAAACGGTCGCGGTCAGCGGGAGTGCCAAGGGACCTGACGGGTGGTTCCGGGTGACGGACGGTAGCGTCTACTTCGATCACCCGGTGCACGCCCCGCAGGATCACACGCTCAACATCGACTTTCTCGCCCCCGGCCAGGGACCGTCGGCCCGGGTGGCGGTAGAGCTCACAGCCGAGTCGGCCCGCGCCCTGGCCAAGGCGATCGAGTCCGTCCTTGGGCAGGTCCCGGCCGGCTTGATCTAAGGGTCATCCCATTTCCTCTAGGAGAATCAGCAATGTCTTCTGACGCGATCATCGCCGAGAGCATCACGATCCCCGGCCATGGCGGCGATGAGATCGAGGCCTACTCGGCCCGGCCAACCGATCCAGGGGGCCTTGTCGGCGGCGTGGTCGTCATCCATCACATGCCGGGTTACGACCCGCAGACCAAGGAGATCGCGCGCACCTTCGCGGTCAACGGGTACAACGCCATCGTTCCGAACCTTTACTCGCGGGAGGCTCCGGGCGCCAGCCCCGACGACGCGGCGGCGATTGCCCGCGCGGCTGGCGGTGTGCCGGACGAGCGACTGGTGGGCGACGTGGCCGGCGCGGCCTCGTTCCTCAAGGCCCTGCCGACGGCCAACAGCAAGGTCGCCACGATCGGCTACTGCTCGGGCGGCCGCCAGTCGTTCCTTGCCGCGGTCAGCCTGCCGCTTGAGGCCGCCGTCGACTGCTACGGCGCGTTCGTCGTCGGCAACCCGCCCGAGGGGATGCCGCTGAAGGTCGGCCCGCTCGTGGACAGGACGCCGCAACTGTCCTGCCCGCTGCTCGGCCTGTTCGGCGCCGACGACCAGTACCCCTCCCAGGCACAGGTGGCTGAGCTTGAGCAGGCGCTGAAGGCGGCGGGCAAGACCTACGAGTTCCACTCCTACGATGGCGCCGGGCACGCCTTCTTCGCGGTCAACCGGCCGTCCTACCGGCCCGAGGCGGCCAGTGACGGCTGGCAGAAGATCTTCGCCTTCTTCGGCAAGTACCTGGGCTAGGCGCCCGGTCGGGCCGTGGCGGGGGGCGGGGCCACGACGGGCGCGCCACCCCC
>Ga0335072_10005233_pt1 | contig 19112 bp, 10 predicted proteins | sample Lox_Sample_21_FD_206725 | JGI IMG/M metagenome (GOLD analysis project Ga0335072, IMG submission 206725) | Soil microbial communities from Loxahatchee National Wildlife Refuge, Florida, United States - Lox_Sample_2.1 | ecosystem: Environmental > Terrestrial > Soil > Wetlands | place: USA...
TACCAGCCAGTCCAGCTATTATTCCTGCAACGATTCTCGACTGCATTTCGGCCTGGGCGACTCTGCGATGGCCGATGTTGAAGTGTTCTGGCCCAGCGGTCTGCACGAATTGCAAAAGAAGATCTCTGCCAACCGACTTGTGACTCTCCGTGAAGGGACAGGGATTATTCCCAACCGCGGCTGGGAACGGTGACGATAGTATCGAAAGCAGAAGGCCTCTTCGCTGCGCTCCGAAACCGTCACGGCATGGTTCCAGTCTCATACCGGAGAGTCGCCAATGTCAGGCGATACTGGTATAGCGCCCGTGTGTTGTCGATCTGGGCGGTGGTTTGCTGCAGCTGGGCCTGGCTCAATTCAACGATCGAACTGAGACCAAGTTTGTAACGCGTCTGTGCCAGGTTGAATGCGAGGTCCGCCTGTTGGACGAGCTGCGACGTGACCGCTATCCGCTGCCAGCTGTTGTTGGCCTGCAGCCACGACATACGCACATCGCGCACGATGCGATCGCGCAGATCGCGCGCGTTCTCTGATGCCGCCTGCGCCCGGTACTTCGCCTCCTTCGCCTGCGAGCTGTAAAGGAAGCCGTTGAAGACCGGAATATTGATGTTCCCGCCGACTCCACCCCACCAGTTGGTGATGTAGTACGTGCCTGGGTGGACCGGCAGCGCTCCTACGGTGCCCGCCGCCGAGATACTGGGCAGCATCTGGTCCCACTCCGCGCGCGCATACCTCTGTGCGGACTCGGTGCCGTAGGTCAAAGCCTGCAGATCAGGGCGCTGCTGCAGCGCAGCCTGAATCAGCGAATCAGCCGCCTGGGGTGGCGGCTGAGGTGCAGCTGTATCCTCGATCAGCGTATAGCGGACATCGTGATCGAGCCCCAGCACCGCGTCCAGACTGGCAAATGCTGAGTCGGCGTTGTTCTGCGCATCGAGCTGCAGCAGCTTTGCCTGGGAGAGATCGACATCGGCGAAGCTGAGGTCCAGTGTGGACTTGAGTTTGTTCCGCGTCATCTCACCCACCTGGCTTTCGGTGGTCTGCCGGGTCGCGACCGTCTGCTGAGCAACGTTCAGTTCGGCCTGCGCCGTGAGCGCATCGTAAAACGCCTGATCTGTAGCCAGGACGATCTCTTCCGTCGTGGCCTGAGCATTCGCATTCGCGGCCTTTTCCTGGAATTTGCGGGCGAGCACGAGGTTATGCGTATGGCCGAAGTCGTAGATCAGCTGGGTGACGCTGGTCCCGGCTCCCGCATGCTGCAACAGCCGCGAGGACGTCAGAGAGCCGGCTCCGATGCGGCTGGCTTCCTCGGCCTGGACTGCGGTTGCCGCGATCATGGCGTTGGGCAACTCGCTGGATCGTGTCTCGCGCGTCATCTCGTGCTGTGCCAACGCCTCGAGTTTGCCGACGGTGATTTGCGGATTGTTACGGATCGCCATCTGTTCGGCCTGGGCGAGCGTGAGTGTCGGCAGGTTGCTGTCAGGCGCAGGCGCAGGGGCCGGCTGCGCGCCGGTCGCGGGGGGCATCGGAGCCCCGGGCTGCTGCACCGACGACAGAAGCTGCGGATCAGGAGCCGCGGGCAGCGTCGCCTGCCCCAGGAGCAATCGACAGGAGAGCAAGGCAACGGAGGCGAGAGTAACAGGTTTTCTCATGCTTCTGCTCCACGGCGCTCGTTGGCTCTGCGTTCCCGGCGCGAATGAATGCCCAGATAGACGGCGGGGACAAGGAACATGGTCACCACAACCGATACGCCCAGTCCGCCGATCACGGCGCGCGCCAGCGGCGCATACTGCTCGCTGCCGGCTTCGGCGCCAATCGCCATGGGGATCATGCCCAGCAAAGTAGCCATGGACGTCATCAGGATGGGCCGCAGGCGCATCTTGCATGCCTCGACCGTTGCATCCAGCAGCGGCAGCCCCTGCTTGTGCAGGATATTGGAGAAGTCCACGATCAGAATCGAGTTGGAAACCACAATGCCGGTCATCATGATGGTTCCCATCAGCGACATAATATTCAGCGTGCTGCCCGTGACCAGCAGCAGCGCTACCACACCGACAATCCCGGGCGGAATGGCCATGAGGATGATGAAGGGATCGATGAACGAAGTGAACTGCGCCATCAGCACCAGATAGACCAGCACGACCGCGAGGACCAGCCCGAAGCCGAAGTCCTTAAAGGCGTCATTCATGCTGACCACGGCACCGTGCAGCATGATGCGCGTGTTTCGCTCGGTTGGGGTGTGCGCTATCAGGTCTCGGATTTTCGCGCCTGTACGGCCCAGCGCCTCAGATCTGGTTGCAACGTAGATATCGATGACGCGCCGAATCTGGTAGTGATCCACCTCGGTCGGCGTATTAATCAGGCGAATATCCGCCACCGAGCTCAGCGGCGTATAGCCGGTACTGTGTGAACCCGACAGCAATCCCGCGGAGAACGTGGACGCGTTTCCTCCCACATCAATGGGGCTGAATCCGGGCGGATGCGTGCCGCGCAGAGGAATACTCTGGAAGTCCTGCATCGACATGTTCTGGATCCAGTGATTCGCGTACTGCACGGTCACCATATAGTTATTGCCGCTCCGCGGATCGATCCAGTAACTGGGGGCGACCATGCCGTCCGACGTCAGCGCGGTGATCACGTTATCGACGACATCCTTTGCGGAAAGCCCGATGAGGCTCGCTTTCTCGCGGTCGATGTTGAGCTGGATGCCGGGATAGTTGACGTCCTGCGGAATATAAGTAGCGCTCACGTTGGGCAAGGTGCGCATCTTCGCTGCCATCTGTTCGGCGAGCTGATAGGCTTCTTCCATGTTGCTCGAGCTGACCTGCACGTCGATCGGTGCGGGCAGTCCCTGGTTGATGACGCCGTCGATCAGGCCACCCGCCTGGAAATAGGTGGTCAGCTCCGGCATCTCGCGCGAGAGCCGTTCCTGCACGCGTCGGATATAGGCATAGCTGCCTGTCGAGTGGCCTTCCCTGAGACTGGTCTGAACGAAAGCCGTATCCATGGAGGCGTTCGAAGTGAAGATCGAGGAAAGGTCGGGATAGACTCCGATATTCGAGACGATCATGTCGAGGTCGCTGGGTTTCACCTCCTCGCGAATGATCTGCTCCACGCGCGCAATGTACTGGTTACTTACCTCCAGCCGCGTGCCGGAGGGCATCCGCACGTTGATGATGAACTGGCCCGGATCGGTGCGTGGAAAGTAGGCCTGACCCATGAACGGGAAGGTTACGACCAGCAGGATGGCGCAACCAGCGAGGATCGTGGCTGTGGTGAAACCTGGACGCAGCAGCGTGCGCCGCACCAGGCCCTCATACCAGTTGACCATACGCTGGAACTGCTCGTTGAACTTGGCCACGATGGGTTCAAGACCCCAGCGTCGTCTCGATTGCGGCTCGTGCCGGTCGACGAGTTCGCCCTCCTGATCGCGCTCGTGATGGCCGTGTCCCTTGAGGAACAGTGCGCAGAACAACGGGATCACCGTCATCGCAAACGCATACGACGCAAACATGGAGAGCACCACGCCCAGAGCCAGCGGCGTAAACAGATATTTACTGACTCCGGAAAGCCCGACCACCGGAAGGAACACGATCGAGGTCGTGACCGTCGCAGCGAGCACAGCGAGCGAGACCTCAGTCCCGCCCTTCTCCGCCGCGATGAGCGTCGGCTCGCCGAGCTCCATGTAGCGGAAGATATTCTCCAGCACGACAACCCCGTTGTCGATCAGGCGCGAGAATGCCAGCGCCAGGCCGCCGAGGATCATCGTGTTGATCGTCCCACCCATCGCGTTCGCCATGAGCATGCACGCCAGCGCCGAGAGCGGAACCGAAAGCATGACAGCAATGGTGGCCCTCGGACTCCCGAGGAAGAGCAGAATCATGATGCCGGTGAGCACCAGCCCGATGACCGCCTCATTGACAAGCTGCTTCAGGGCAAGCTTCACAAACACAGCCTGATCGAAAACCACAGCGGTTTTGAGAGACTGCGGAATATCGACCAGGTGCCTGATCGCCTCCTTCATGCCGCTGACGATCGTGAGTGTGTTACTGTTGCCGCCCTGCTTGAAGACCGGCACGTACACCGAACGCTGGCCGTTGATGCGAACAATGTTGTACTGCAGCGCGCCGGCGTCGACAGCGTGTCCGATATCCGCAACCAGAACGGAGCCATTGCCGACGGACTTCAGCGGCATCTGGTTCATTGCCTCTGCCGTCGGAAACTGGCTGTTCGCGTAAATATTGAAGTCTTTGCTCCCGATCCTCACGTCGCCCGCGGGCAGGATCAAGTTCGAGCTGTCAACCGCGTGCACTACGTCACTTAAACTCAGATTGCGCGCTTCCATCTTGAGCGGATCGACATAGACCTGAATCTGGCGATAGGTGCCCCCGTATGGTTGTGGAACCGATGCTCCGGGTACATTGGAGATCTGGTTGCGGACCTGGAACTGCGCCAGATCCTTCAGCTGCGTCTCGTTCAGGCCCTTGCCTTCAAGCGTCACCAGGCACACAGGCTGCGTGGAAGCCGTGAGGCCAAGCACAACCGGCGGTAAGGTGCCGGGAGGCAGTCGCCGAAGATCGGCCATGGCCAGGTTCGACACATTGCTCAGTGCAGCGTTCGGATCCGTGCCCGGTTTGAAGTAAATCTTGATCAGGCTCACGCCTGTCAGCGAGCGCGACTCGCTGTGGTCCACGTTGGCCGCCAGCGTGAAAAAACGCTCGAACGTGTTCGTAATGTCGGCTTCGATCTGCTCGGGCGGCATTCCGCTGTAGAACGTTGCCACCACCACTACCGGCATATCGATGTCCGGAAACAGATCGACGGGCATGCTGAACAGGTTCACGATTCCCACGATCGTGACCATGAGACACAGCATGAGAACGAAAAAGGGATACTTCAGCGCAAACTTTGGCATTTACTGCTGACCTCCGTTGTCGGAGGTGGTCTCGGCGTTCATGTCGATCATGCCGCCCGTCTGCGGAGCGGTCTCTGAAGCATCGGTCTTCTCAGAGACCGGCGTTACCGCTTCACCCTGGTTGTATTTGGATTGTGCGGCGATGATCACCCGTTCACCAGGATTGACCCCGCTCTGGATTTCGGCGAGCTGGTTGCCCCGGATCCCCACCTTTACGTTGCGAATCTCCACATGATTGCCCGAATCGAGCACATAGACCTGCTGCTGGTCCCCATGCAAAACGATCGCTCCCACGGGAATGGTCAGGACCTGGTCGGCATGGTTCAGCCACATCAGCGCATTGGCGTACATCCCGGAGTCGATCGCCAGACCGGGGTTGTCGACGTCGACTTCTGTTTCCATCGTGCGGGTTTCGAAGTTCAGTTCGCGCGTAAAGCGAACCACCTTGCCGGTGAAGGAGCGGTTGAGTGCATCCACTCGCACCTTCACCGGATCACCGATGTGTACGTAACGGACATAGGACTCTGGCACCGGGAGGCGCAGGCGCATGACATTCGCCTGGGCCACCTTCACGATCGGCAGATCCTGATTGTTCGAACCCACCCCTGCCTGAATCAGGGCTCCCGTGTCGGCGTACCGCCAAATGACCACGCCATCCAGAGGCGAAATCACATTGGTATAACCTTCAATCGCACTCACCCGGGCGTTGTCAGCCCGCGAGACCTCCATGCCCTTCTGGGCCGCGGCCAGTGCCGCCTTGGCAGCATCCACCTCGGCCTCTGAAGAGAGATCTTTGGACTGCGCGTCGTCGAGTTCCTGCTGCGCGACCAGTCCCGGCTGCGCCTTCGAAGTATCCAGTAGCCGCTGATAATCGGCATGGAGCGCAGCGTGCGTCGATTGCGCACGCCGGACTTCGTGCTGTGCGCGAACTATTTCATCGCTGCTGCGCGCGACTTCAGAAACCGTGCCTTGCAGCTGCGCTTTCAGCTCCGGGACTTCGAGGACAGCAAGAGTTTGGCCCTCGTGGACGCGGTCGCCAATGTCGACATAGATGTGGCGGATAAAGCCCGAGACTTTGGGGTGAATGTCCACTACCTGGTAGGGCTGGAATTGCCCGGCCAGGGTGAGAACCTGGAGAATGCTGCCGCGCTGCACCGCGGCAACGCGGGCGGCAGGTGGCCCAGGCGCGGCCTCGACCGTGTTGGTGCGTTGATGGAGGAGCCACGCAACAACAACGAGAGCCGCAGCGCCGATGAGAGCCGAAAGGAGAATCCAAAGACGTTTGCGCATATTCAGTGAAACCTTTCCCATGCACGGTGACCGGGGCCGGATCGAGAGAACGGGCTTGTGACCGGGAGCTGTTATCGAAGAGGGAAGCGGTGCACCGCGCGGAACGGAGTAGCAAACGGGGCGCAGCCCACTTCGTTATATAGCAGTCAGCGCAGGCGGGGAGGGGGTCGAACAAAAGAAGCCGGGGACAGTACGATCGGTTCCGGTGCAGGGGGCCGGGACGGGCTAAGCAGCAAACCGCAAGACCGGAGGAACGATCTCCTGCCCGCTAACGCGACCCATACAAACGTTAGCGTAACAAGGGCCAGCGGAACGACAGAGTTCGTGGACCGCGAGGCCACGACCAGCAGCGCGGTGTTCCAGTCCTTGTCCGAAAGCAGTTTGGCCGCCGGAATGTGGTGCGAAACGGCGCGCGGCGGGTCGTAAAGCGAGAGCTTATATTTGAGCCCCCAGGCGAAAACGCACAGGCCCAGCACTGCCAATCCGATCGCAAGGGTGCGTGGAACCAACGACCGATTGCGCAGGTGAATGGTGGATGGCATCAACACCGTACCTTTGATGATGCCACACAAGACGTACCACATGCCAAGCCCACCGGTGGCAACTGCCGAAAAGCCCCCACCCCCGGAGGTGCGACAGCAGCCCGGAACCTATGGAACCGCCTGGCTCTGCACAGCTCCCTTCACCGCCCGACTCCCGTTTTGATGTAAAGTTCCGGGGGATGGCCCTTCGGGTGCTATCTTCCGGAACTTCACCGGTCAGGCGTGACGCAGCTGCAAAATACCTCCCACTTGCTCGGGCGTGGTTTCTCACGCCAGCAGACAAGAGCGGCATTGTCCTGGGGTTGGTTTTCGGATTTGCGGAGAACAGTATTGTGCTGAAGCGCATTCCTTCCCTGAGTTTTATAACTGGTGCCTTTCTGGTGGCGAGCGCGGCCGGTTTTACGCAGTCGTCATCGACGGCCTTCGTTTCTTTCTCCGGCTCTGCTCAAGACAACCTGCTGATCAGCCGTCCCGCAATACCCCAGCTGCCTTTCTCGATTGTTGGCCCCCACGGAGCGCTCCTCGGCCAGCAGAATGGCGTGTACGAACTCTGGAACTTCCCCTGGAAGATCCTGAATCAGATGCGAATGTCGGTAGAAATGCAGGACTATCCCGTTCCCATCGACGTGAATCAGTGCGCCGCCGACATCGACGTCGAACCCGATCACACCACCATCACTTATTCGCACGCGAACTTCACGATCCGCCAGACCATGCTCGCCCCGGCTCAGCCATCCCGCGAAAACGATGGTTCGGTCCCCGGCGTTCTGGTCCTCTATCGCTTTCAGGCCGTGCGCCCCATGACCATCACTTTCAGCTTCAGTCCCGTCATGCAGCGCATGTGGCCGGCAGAGTCGCCTGACCGGCCCTCGCCGGAGTGGATCAGTGAGGGCAATTCCGGCTTCTATATCCTGCACCTCGCATCTGCCGATCAGGCAGCCGCGCTTGAGGTGCCGGGAGCAACGTTCGGCATCCTGCCGCCTTATCAGGAGCGCGCGGCGATCTGGCCTTTGCAGTTCGTGCTGCGCTTCGATCCAAAGACCGACCGCGGCAAATCGTATCCGCTCCTCTTCGCCTGGGCCGACTCTGCAAAGGCCGCCACGAGAGATGCTCTGCAAGGTGCCCTGAACCGGTTGAATGCAGAAACAAACGCGATCGTCGATACCAATCACGACGTCTACCGGAATTTCCTGGCCAGCCGAACTGTCATCGATACCCCCGATCCCGATCTGAACGCCGCCTTTTCCTGGGCAGAGACTTCGATCGAACAGCTGCGCGTTGCGACCGCCTCCGACCCTTCGCTGCAGGCACTCACTGCTGGCTTTGTTGCCTCGGCCGATGCCGCGCGTCCTGGGTTTGGCTGGTTCTTCGGCCGCGACGCCCTGTGGTCGCTCTACGCCGTGAACAGCTATGGGGACTTTGCCACTACACGCCAGGAAATTCGTTTCCTGCTCGATCATCAGCGCGCGGACGGCAAGATCATGCACGAGCGCTCCCAGACCGCGGAGCTGGTCGACTGGGATAAGCTCCCCTACCCATGGGCTTCTGCCGATGCAACCCCTCTGCTGCTCATGGCCACCGACGACTATCTGAAGATCAGTGCCGATCAACAGTTCGTCGCTTCCATCTGGCCTGGCATCGAACGCGCATGGAACTTCGAGATCGCCCACGATTCAGACGGCGATGGAATCTACGACAACACCCAGGGCTCCGGGTGGGTTGAATCCTGGATTCCAGCCATGCCGCACCAGGAGATTTATCTTGCGGCTCTGGATGAACAGGCCAGCCTGGCATTGGCTCACCTGGCTCGCTCCGCCAGGCGCAACGATCTCGCCGATCAGGCACAACTGCGCGCACAACGGATAGCCATGACAATTGAATCGGAATACTACCAGCCCGATTCGCGGTTTTACGCCTTCAGCTGGAACGGTGAGGGCAAAGTCGATACCACAGCCACGATCTATCCCGCCGTCGCCTGGTGGGATGGCGACTGGAGCCTCTCCCATCCGGACAACATGCTGGCCCGGTGGTCAGGCAGTGAGTTCTCAACCGACTGGGGACTGCGTGACGTCAGCGATACCACCTCGTTTTACGACCCAATCAGCTATCACCAGGGCTCGGTCTGGCCTCTCTTTACCGGATGGGCCTCCGTTGCCGAATACCGCGCCGGCCACCCGCTGTCCGGCTATGTTCACCTGATGCAGAACGCGAATCTCACCTGGATGCAGGATCCGGGCAACGTGACCGAACTGCTCTCCGGCCAGTTCTTCCAGGTCTTCGGGCGCAGCACCGCCCACCAACTCTGGTCTTCCGCGATGGTCGTATCGCCAGTCTTGCGCGGAATGTTCGGCCTCGAGTGGAACACCGATGCGCATACGCTTACCATCACACCGCATCTGCCAGCCGCATGGGATACGGTTACGATTCGCCGTCTGCCCTTTGCCACCCGAAATGTGGACCTGACCCTGCGTCGCACCGGCTCGCAGCTCCTGGTGGAATCGAGCGACGCTTCTGTGCACCTCGCGTCCCGCATAACCGGCGCCCGTCTCGCCGCCGGCGCACTCTCGATTCCTCTGCCTCCCGTCGAGGTCGCAATTACCGAGCATCTGCCGGAGTATGGAGCAGAGACGACACAGATGAAGGTTCTGTCGGAGAACTACAGCGCTCATTCCCTTGCCCTTCGGCTCTCAGCGCCAGGCGGCACCATACAAAAACTCCTGATCCGTGAGAACGTATCGCAGCGCAATCTTGTCAGCAAAGATGCGGAACTCGGAGCACCCGTCGAGGGTCTTCGCCCACTGACGATTCATTTTCCGCAGGCCGACGGTTACACAGAAAAAGAAGTCACACTGACGTGGTGATTGCTGGAAGCACGCATCGCTGATTTGCATTCCGGCCCTCCTGCTCGACGTCCATTGAACTGGACTCACAGCGGGCATAGAGTAATGGCGTATGAGCGACACGGTTGCGGCAATCAAGGTACTCATTATTGATGACCACCCCGTGGTTCGTCTGGGGTTGAAGACGATGCTGGAAAGCGAAGAACAGATTGTGGTGACCGGTGCCGTCGGCTCCGCGAAAGAAGGCATCGCGGAGGTTGAGAGGAAGAAGCCGGACGTAATTCTTATGGACCTGCGCATGCCCGAGATGGAGGGCGTTGAGGCGATCACTGAATTGAGACGGAGGGATCAGAATGTTCGCGTGCTGGTGCTTACGAACTATGAAGAGGACGAATATATTCTTCGCGCGATGCAGGCAGGTGCAATGGGATATTTGTTGAAGAACACTCCTCAGGAAGAAATCATCCGGGCAGTGGACATGATCAACCAGAACAAGCGGTGCGTCTCCCCGGAAATCGCGAGACGGCTGACCGAGGCCGTCGCACGGGAAGAGCTGACACAGCGCGAACTCGAGGTGCTCAAGCTTGTTGCCGATGGGCTGACCAACAAAGAAATCGCCGAAAAGTTGTTCATCAGCGCCAAAACGGCACGCAATCATGTTGCCTCCTGCCTTTTGAAGCTATGCGCAGGGGACAGGACCGAAGCGGTAACCACCGCCGTTCGCCGCGGGCTGATCCGACTTTCTCAGTAAACTTACGCTGTCGGTGTTGCCCAGATATCGACCAGCTCAATCGATGATAGGTTCACCAACGGCAGACAGGCTAGCCACTCAGATTACGTCTCAGCATTGCTACTGCGCGATCACGGAAGCGCAATCTCTTCGGGCTCGCCGCAATTTTCACCACAGTGCCGTGTCCGGGTGCGCTCAGGATCTGCAGAGTACCGCCTAACCCGCGTGCCCGCTTCTGCATGCCGAGGATGCCAAACCCTTCCTTTCCGCCTATGCACTCAAATCCGCTCCCATCATCCTCAACGGTAAGCTCGACCGTGCCGTCTCGATAGCCCAGTGCGATCTTTAAACAGCCTGGGTTGCCATGGTTCAGCGCATTGATAATGGCCTCGCGGCCGATATGGAATAATGCATCGGCGAGGTTGAGGTTGAGGGGAAATGGCTCACCATCGAGCTTCGTATCGATGCGGATATTCTGCGGTGCGGTCCTGCGGGCGACTTCCGCCAGTTCTCCCAAAAGGTTGCTCTGGATGGCCGGAGAGGCCTGGCCAAGAATTGCGATGGTTCGACTCGCTTCTTCGTGACAACTTCGTAACAGCTGATAGGTGACGTTCAACTGATCTGCTATGCTGCGGGCGTCCAGCTTTTCGGCGCGTACGATTCCGGTGCGGATGCCCTGGATTTGATAACCAATTCCGGCAAAACCCTGGGCCATTGTGTCGTGAATCTGCTGTGCCAGACGCTCACGCTCGCGGCTGATTGTATTCGACTTCCAGTTCTGGAAACGAAACCAGGCAAGCTGAAGGAGCATGGCGGCAGCAAGAACACCGGTGAACAGCATTCCTACATGCCAGGACGTCCACCATGGCGGCCCATTCACAATCACAGGATGCTGCACAAAAGCAGCATGAGATTCGAGGTCGCGATAATCCTTCCAGCTCGCTGGTTCGATGTGGATGTTACGCCATTCTGCTTTGGCATTCAGCGTCCGCAGGCCGAAGCGTCCGCTCTTGATGCAGAAGTGCTCATGAAATGCAATCCACGCTGCCTGTTGCGTGGATAGGTTGGTGACCGAAGCCGCGATGTAACATCCGTACGCGGTCACACGCATCCGGTACCAGGTAAACGGGCTGACGCCTCCCGGAACGCTGACCGGCAAAACCTCAAGCCAGGAATACCCAGCCCGACCCATGACAAGAGTGCCGTCCAGGCTGCGAATACCCACGAAATATCCGTTGTAAGCATCAACCCCACGTGATTCATCATTGCTGCGGATCACCAAACCCATATCCGCGGCCGGGCCGCGGAACAGCATGTCTGCGGTGACGGTGTAATTGCTCCAGTATTGGGAACCCGCGAGCAGCTTCGCGCCGCGCTCATAGGAGTTGGACTCAACCGCGCCATCTGCGATCAACCAGCTTCCGCCGAAGTGTGTCCACTCACCGCTGTTTTCTGCAGTCAGAGGAAAGGCGCGCGCGGGCACATGGCTGTCAGTCCTTTGCCAGCGAGACAAAATCCACGCGGCCAGCAACAAGGCCGCGGCCGCCAGAAGAATGGCGAACCATTGTGCTGAAGCGAGATGCAACCGACGCGCCATGCAATTTTCCTCACGCCACTGTAGCTGGCTGCCGCCGGTTGGGGAAGCCGTTGCAGAATCCTTCGGTCATCCGCGTTGATTTGGCGTTCGGCATCGGCGATGACGCACGGCAAGAATGGCGCTGCCTGTGCAGCCAACATGCCGGCGCTGCGTTCTTCGCGAATCCTGCCGAAGGTCAGCGTAGGTCATTTGACCCACCAGAAATTGGTTCTCTCGCCCTATTGCACCAGTGTCGACTTGAGACCTAGCATGATGCCCGCCGAAAGAATAACCAAAAGCGGCAATGTAACTGTTTACATCCCTTATAGAGCAGCACATCCAGCGCTGCCAACTGCAGCGTGTTTTCAGGAGGACCGACCGATGAAAGACGCCACGCAACAGCGGAGTTCCTGGCCTAATCGTTATCAGAAGAACAGGAGTCGAACCAACTTTGTCGCGGCGCTCATTCTGGCGCTGATCCTTCCTTTCGCTGCACATGCGCAAAACACCGTCAGCAGCCAGGTCAACGGTACCGTGACGGATTCAAGCGGCGCGATCATCATCACAGCAGATGTAACCGTGACCAATACTGCGACCGGTGTAGCCTACCACGCTGTGACCGATAACCTTGGCAACTACCACGCGACGAACCTGCCTCCGGGCACCTATACCATGGATGTGGTAAAGACCGGTTTTGCGAAGCAGCATATCAAGCCCTTCACGCTGATTGTCGGTCAGCTTTTCCAGGAGAATATCGTTCTCGCCGTGGGCCAGACCGAGCAGACGGTCTCCGTCGATGCATCCGCGCTGTTGCTTAACACGGAATCCTCGCACGATGAGCAGTTGATCCAGAGCCAGCAGATCGATAACATGCCGCTGAATGGCCGCGACTACCTGCAGCTGGCACAACTCGATGCCGGAGTAGTTCCCATTTCCGGCGTGCAGGGCATTAGTTCTCCGGCTTCGGGCTGGGCTTCGGACTCAGGCGTGGTCGCGGTCGATATCAGCGGCTTGCGCGAAGACGACAACAGCTTCCTGTATGACGGCATCGAGACGCGTAATCCGTGGTACGGTGCCGCAGGTCTGCAACCGGATCCGGATATGGTGCAGGAATTTGTCATGCTGAATTCGGGAGCCCCGGCGCAGTATGGGTCAGGGGGCGCCTTCATCACCACCGTCACCCGTTCCGGCACCAACCAGTTTCACGGAACAGCCTACGAATATGTCAGGAACAACGACTTTGACGCACGAAACTACTTCGATGTAACTCCTGGTCCTCCGCCTTTCCACCAGAACCAGTTCGGCGCAAGCGTTGGCGGACCGATCAGGAGGAATAAGCTTTTCTTCTTCGGAAACTACGAAGGCTTCCGGCAGCTGCAACCCAACGACAACTACAATCTGATTCCGAATGCCGCACAGGCCGTGGGTGACTTCAGCGCGGACAAACAGCAGCTGTATAACCCCTACGTTCTCGATCCGACGACGCCGACCGGCTACGCGATCCTGCCAGGCAACCAGGTACCAAACCAATACTGGAGCGCGATTGGGCAGAAGATCCTGGCTCTTTACCCCAAGCCGAACGGGACTTTCAACAATGCCACCGCAAACTACTTTGACGTTGCCACCGTTACGAATAACTGGAACCAATTCAGCGGCAGGGTCGACTATTCTATCTCGGGGAAGGACACTATTTTTGGCCGCTATACCCAGGAGAACCAGACAGCAATCGACCCTCAGAGCGGCATCACTCCGTTCAACAGCCAGACTTTTCCTTCTAACCCGAAGAACGTGGCGATCGGCTGGACACACACCTTCTCACCTCGGGTAGTCAATAACTTCCGCTATGGATGGTCGCACACGGCAGTCGGCCTCCAGCGTTCGGACGGATATAACTCCTCGCTTGCCAATCCGCTGGGGATCGTCAACGAAATCGACCTGCCCGGATCGTACGGGCCACCCCAGATCGGCGTAAATGGATATGGCAACCCCGGTTCCACCAACGGAACAGATATCCTCCGGGAAGGGTTGAACATGTGGACCGATTCGCTGATGTATCAGAAGGGAAAGCATCAGCTCACAGCAGGAGTCGACATTCGTTACGATCCCATTTATTCCTATGAAGACTGGTCCGCGACCTCGATTGGATTTAGCGGCGTCTATAGCGGTGATCCCGTCGCCGATCTGCTGATGGGCGTTCCGAATACCACCCGGACTTCACTCGGCACCGGCCCCACCGAGAATCTGAGGACCTGGTACCAAGCGTACTACGTGCAGGACAACTATAAGGTTGGCCGCAATCTGAGCCTCAATTACGGATTGCGATGGGAGCATCGTTCACCGCCCATCGAGGTGAACAATCGCGTCGGCAGTTTCGACATTGCGACCGGCCAGGATCTGACTTACCCTGCCACCAGCGTGCTGGGGCTGGGCCGGAATATGGTCAAGCCGGTGTGGTCGAATCTGGCGCCCCGTTTCGGCTTCAACTGGCTCCCGTCTGCCAGGGCCAACGTGGATATCAAAGGCGCGTTCGGGATGTACTTCCTGCAGCCGAACATCAACCAATATCAGGTAGAAGTGGATACGACGACTCTTTATGAGGTGGAGTACTTCAATAACTCTGTTGCGGGCGTGCTCCCGGTTTTCAATCTCGACGGGACACATGGAGCAGCGGGAATGTACTCGACTGCGATGACCAACGGCAACTTTTCCGGTGGCGGTCCAACCGTCTCCTTCATTCAGCCCGATGCCCCCACTCCCTATTCGTACGAATGGAATCTGACAATCGACAAGACCATCCGTGACTGGCTCTTCGAAGTGGCGTACCTCGGCACATCGGAGCGCCATTATGAAGAGCGCAACGAACTTGATCCGCTCGGCACCAACGGTAATCCGCTCTATTATGATACGTGCGGAACCAATCATAATATCGGCTGCTACAGCGGGGTGCAGCAGAATCAGGAAACCGGCACGTCGAATTACCACGCCCTGGTTGCACGCGCAGAGAAGCGCTTCAGTTCCGGATTCTCGGCGGTGGCCAACTATACATGGTCCAAATGTCTTGGCACCCCGTTCCAGGATGAGTTCACCTGGCACGTCAACATGCATCTGGATTACAGCCATTGCACCGAAGACATCAATCACATCTTCACGGCCAATGGCATCTATGAACTCCCGTTCGGCCACGGTAAGATGTTCCTGAACGGCGGCGGCGCCTTCAGCAATGCGGTCGCAGGCGGCTGGAAGATTGCAGGCATCGCAACGCTGCGCACCGGCCCCTGGACGACTTTGGGAAGCCAGCAAAACATCGGTTTCTTCGATGGGGCGCTGCCCAATGTCATCGGCCCGGTCAACAATCACTCTCTGCACGGAGGTTTGGGAAGAAACTTCAGGCTCGGTCCCTATATCAACACGGGGAATGTGGTGAATCTGAGCGCTATTGGCATTCAGGGAAATTCCGGAACGCACACTCTTCAGAACCCGGGATACCAGGACTACGACATTTCGGCCTATAAAAGCTGGAATCTCGGCGAGAAGCCCAGCCTCACCTTTCGCGCAGATTTCTTCAACATCTTTAACCGGGTCAACTTTGGCTCGATCAGCACCTACGATCTTGCCAGTAATTTCGGCGATGTCTCCAGTGCTTATGCCGCCCGCGAAATTCAGCTCAGCCTGCGGTTCAGTTTCTAGAGCCGGAGGGCGGTCGAGGTCCGATTGATCGCGAAACTAACTGTAGTCGCCTTTCTCGTGGCCGGCAGCCTGACAGGGTGGCCGGCCGCAGGGGCGGGGCACTCATCACCTATCAAAGGCGATTCTCAGGTTCATCCGCAAACCCCCGGGAACTGCCCGTCGAACTCCGAGCCCGATGCGGTGCTCGCGCAGGCCAGTGAGGCCTTGAGGGCCTCACGCTTTCATGACGCCGCGACCATACTGCAGCCTCTGGCCGCAAAGAATTGCGATCCACGAATTAGCCTCCTGCTCGCAGCCGCGCTGGAAGGACAGGGCGACCTCCTCGCGGCCACCACAGAGCTGCGGCGTGCACATGGCCTATGGCCATCGAACAGCAGCATTGCGTCGTCGCTGGCGCGAGAGTATCTGGCCGCTGGTGACCAGGAAGATGCTGCGAAAGCCTTAACCCACTTTCGTGTAAGCTCTAAAACTCCGGAGCAGGAGATGCGGATGGCGGTCGTCATCTACCTGGCCTCGCATCAGCTCCTTCTCGCGCAGAGCGTCGCTGCCGTAGCCTACAAAACCTATCCATCCGTCCAGACGCTGTTGCTGTTCGCCAACACGCTGCAGATGCAGGGACGATATCCGGATGTGATTCGCCTGCTGGGAGCACAGCGCGCAGCCTACACTGGTTCCCCCCAGTTCCTCGTTACTCTCGCCGAGAGCGAGTACGATGCTTCGACCTATGAGGCTGCGCGAAATGATCTCAAGAACGCTCTTACTCTCGATCCGGGACTCTATCAGGCCCATTACCTGATGGGAAATGTCCTGTTCAAACTAAACGACGCGGACGAAGCGGCGGCCGAATATCATAAGGCCATCGATTTGGCTCCCTCCCAGCCCCGAGCCTGGTTTCAACTCGCACTCCTGTTGCGGACCCAACACGGAGGGAACGGCGAAAGAGAAGCTCTCGCTCAGACTCTGGCTGTGGATGAGCACTATGGACCTGCACAGTGTGAAATGGGAAGAATGTTGCTCGACGAGCATCACCCAGCTGAAGCAGTATCGCACCTCACTGAGGCAATTCAGGACAATCCTCGTTTTGAGAAGGCCTGGTTCCTGCTCGCGCGGGCGTATGCGCAGCTCGGTGAACACGATAAAAGCGAGCAAGCCGCCAGGCGTCTTTCGGTCATCCGAAAGGAAAGCCAGGTGCCTATGGGAGGGCGAATGAGCGACTTCCCGGGCGAGAATCAACCCTGATCGTTGGCTCAGGACAATGCTCTGACTTTCCCATCCTCCCAAAAGGAACTCTATGAATTCAGCAGCGCGCTTCCTTCCTCTGCTTCTGATTGTCTGCCTCGGCCCTTCCGTCGCAATTTCACAATCGAGACCGCCGGCCACACCTCTCATTACACATGACCCTTACTTCAGCATCTGGTCAACAAGCGATCAGTTGACAGGCTCCGATACCACACACTGGACCGGCAAACCGCAGCCCCTCTCAGGGATCGTTCGCATCGACGGGACCGCCTTTCGCTTCATGGGTCGGGCACCTGAGAGCATTCCCGCCATGGTCCAGACCACACATGACGTGACGCCCACGCACACGCGGTATGAGTTCCGTCAGAACGGTGTAGCCCTGCAGCTGGTCTTCTTCACGCCCGCGATGATGAACGATCTTGATCTATTGTCGCGCCCGGTCACCTATCTCACCTGGAAGGCGCAGGCGACCGATGGCGCCGCTCATCACGTTTCGGTCCTGCTGGATGTCAATCCGTTGGTCGCCGTCAATGATTCCGGCGAGCAGATTATCTCTTTCCGCCACCAAACCTCGCGGCTGGACGTGCTCTCAGTCGGCTCCCGCGATCAGGCAATCCTCAATCGCTCCGGCGACGATCTCCGCATTGACTGGGGTTACTTCCACATTGCGGTCCCAAAAGATGAGGCAGCACAGACGGCCATTGCCTCCGGCATCGTGAGAACCTTTGCCGAATCGGGCAGCGTGCCGCAGAATGACTCGATCGGCATGCCGCGCTCGATCAATCGCGCCACTCCGCACATTGCGGCGGTTTTTGACTTCGGTAAGGTCGGTCCTCAGTCGATGGAGCGTCATCTGCTCGTGTCTTACACTGAGGGCTTTGCGATCCAGTACCTCGAACGAAACCTGCGACCCTACTGGCAACGAGCCAACCTGCCGGTTGAACAAATGCTGGACCTGGCGGAGGAGCAATATGCCGCTCTGGAGCAGCGCGGCAATGCGTTCGATCGCGAATTGACTGCCGACCTGACCGCCGTTGGCGGACCACACTACGTTGCCCTGGCCATTCTCGCCTATCGCCAGACTCTGGCCGCCCACAAACTCGTGGCCGATGCGAACGGCGATGCCATGCTCTTCGCCAAAGAGAATTTCTCCAACGGCTGCATTGGAACGGTCGATGTGCTGTACCCTTCGGCCCCTTTTTTCCTCTTCTTCCAGCCGAAGCTGCTTGAGGCGCAGATGCTTCCCGTACTTGAGTACGCAGCGATGGCGCGCTGGCGTTTTCCGTTCGCGCCTCACGATCTGGGACAATACCCTCTCGCCAACGGACAGGTCTACGGCGGTGGAGAGACAACGGAAGAAGATCAGATGCCCGTCGAGGAGAGCGGCAACCTGCTGATTCTCACCGACGCCCTCGCCCAGGCAGAAGGCGATGCACACCTCGCGGAACGCTTCTGGCCGCAGCTCAGCACCTGGGCCGACTATCTGAGGACCAGAGGGCTTGATCCGGAAAACCAGCTCACCACCGATGACTTCGCTGGCCATGTGGCCCATAACGCCAATCTCTCCATCAAAGCCATTGAAGCTCTGGCTGCCTATGCGGATCTTGCCCATCGTCTTCATCATGAGGAGATCGCTCAGGATTATCGCGCTGCGTCTTCAGCGATGGCAAAAAAATGGGTGGGCATGGCCGCCGAAGGCGATCACTACAAGCTTGCATTCAATAGCCCCGGCACGTGGAGTCAGAAGTACAACCTGGTGTGGGATCAGTTGCTAGGCTTTAACTTGTTTCCACCCGCTGTGCGCGAAGCCGAACTGGCTTTCTATATGCATAAGATCAATCGCTATGGTCTGCCGCTGGACAGCCGTGCCGACTACACCAAACTCGACTGGTCTCTCTGGACGGCAACGCTTTCCTCCGATCCGGCCCAGTTCAATGCAATCATGGAGCCCATTTATGCCTGGATCAATGAGACTCCGACCCGAGTCCCATTGACTGACTGGTACGACACCATCAATGGTAAGCAGATCGGTTTTCAGGCGCGCAGCGTAGTCGGTGGTGTTTTCATCAAGGCGCTGTCCGATCGACAGCTTACGGCCAAGTGGAATGCACTGAACCGTTAAGGTCACGGCACGGCAGGACCATCCGAAAGCCGGTACGTTCTCACATGGTGAGGAAACGGCGTGAACCGGACCATGATTTTTTGGCCCCACGATGTTATGGTGCCGGGAGGGGGGGTCGAACCCCCATGACCGCAAGGGTCGGCGGATTTTGAGTCCGCTGCGTCTGCCAGTTCCGCC
>Ga0335072_10005234_pt1 | contig 19111 bp, 19 predicted proteins | sample Lox_Sample_21_FD_206725 | JGI IMG/M metagenome (GOLD analysis project Ga0335072, IMG submission 206725) | Soil microbial communities from Loxahatchee National Wildlife Refuge, Florida, United States - Lox_Sample_2.1 | ecosystem: Environmental > Terrestrial > Soil > Wetlands | place: USA...
GACAAAACACAAGAACGCCTAACCCATTCGGCGGCCTCGTGTTAAGCCTTTCACGGTTGTATTTGTATTCACGGGGAATAAGTGCGAGACGGGTACTGGCAGTTTCGTTTATCCTCCGCCCTCCCCGTCCCGCAGGCTTCCGGTCTGGCAGCTGTATGAGCGGGCCCGCTCGCTGGGCCTGGCGGTGCAGGTATCCGCCCAGTCCTGGGAGGGGCTGGCCGCCGACCAGGACGAGCGGTACCGGATCGCCGCCACCGCCGACGGCGGGATCTGGCTGCTGCGCACCCCGCACCCAGAGCCGGCCGCCGCCCTGGCCGGGACCCGGAAGGTCACCGAGACCACCCGCCGCCTCATCGGCATCCCGGTCTGGAGCCACCACGGCACCTCACGGGTGCGGCTGGCCCCGGTCGTCGATCCGGACCTGATCCGCTCGCTCGAGGTCGGCCAGGCCGCCTACATCTACCGCGGCGGCGTGACCTACGTCCAGGTCAAGCGCCTGGTCGCCGCGCCCGCCGCGTTGCCCGCGCCGGGCCAGGCGCCCGCCGCCGCACCAGTCGCGCCGGCCGCGCCGGCGGGCCTGTCGCGGCGGGCGGCCCCGGCGCCCGCACCGCCGCCGCTGCCTGATGCCCGGCCCCTGCTCGACCAGGCCTTCGGCGCGGAGCCCGCCCCGTGACCCGCCCGGTGGTGGCCGACCCGTTCCTGGCCCTGGGCCTCGAGGCCCGGCCCGACGTCACCGACGACGAGGTGCACGCCGCGTGGCGCCGGGTGGCCAGCGCCACCCACCCCGACCGCGAGGACGGCGGTGACCCGGCGCGGTTCGCCCAGGCGGCCGCCGCCTATACCGTGCTGCGCACCCGGTTCGGGCGCGGCGAGGTTCTGGCCGACCGCATGGCCGGCCCGGCGGTGGCCACGGGGAGAACGGAGCGTCCCGTTCAGGCCCTAATTTCTGGCCGGCATCTGTGGGCCCGAATCCGGCGAGGGCGTCCGGCCCGGCTGGCCCTGCGGGTCCTGCTGGCCCTGGCCGCGTGCGCGGCCGCTGTGGCCGCCGCAGGCCCGCATCCAGCGGCTCCGGCCCTGGCCACCGGCGTGGCCACCTGGCTAGTGCTCACCGCCCGCCACGACCTGGCACCCCCCGGCGGGCGCTGACCGGGCACACCGGTCAATGCAGGGCGCTGAGCCGGGTTGGCTAGCCGACTGCTGGGCAGCCGATACACAAGTGCTGATTCCTGGCGAGAGGGGCAGGCGATGACTACGCGCATAACCCCCAGAGTGGTTTTCCGGGCGATCCTGGGCGTGCTGCTCTTCTTCTGCGGCATCGTCCTGGGCGCCTGGCTCATCTTCCGGTTCCGGCAGCATTTCCAGGACGGGACGCACTGACCGCATAACTCCGATGGTTTTCGGCGGGCCCCCAGGGCATCCAGCCGTTTCCTCACCTGAGATCGCGACGCTCGATCGTAGAGGAAGCCGCTCACCAGGGCGACGGCGACACCAGCCAAGGTAAGGGCGACCCGGACCAGGGCCAGGTGCCAGCTGGCGGCGTGGCCCACTGATACCAGTTCCAGTGCCAGCAGGGTCAGGAAGAAGGTGTAGTAGCCGTAGCGCGCCGGGCCTACCAGCTGCATTGCCGACAGGCAGACCACCACCACGATCACCGCCGTAAGCTCGTGGCGCTCGGTGCCGAAAAGCACGGCAGCGATCAGCGCTCCCGCCGAAGTGCCGACGATCCGCCGGCCGCTGCGGGCCAGGGTGACCGAAGCCTCGGGCCGCATGACACGGAGCACCGTGGTGGCCATCCACGCGCCGTGGGAGATCTCGAGAAGGCCGGCGATGCCGGCGCTGAGGGCGGCCGGCACCGACAGCAGCAGGGCAAAGCCTCGGGAGCGTACCCGCGCGGCCCAGAGCTGGGCGACGCCGGCGTTGCGGCTTCCCTCGCCAGGCGATCGCCAGGGTGGGTTAAGGGCCAGCTCCCAGAGGGCCGCCCACGCTGCCCCACCGAGGACCAGCAGCCCCCGCCACAACGCCCCCAGAGGGCTGGCCCCTCCACCCACGGCCGAGAGAAGGAAGCACAGGGCGGACATGGCAACCGGCGTCCGCAGGGCGGTTGCGGCGGTCTCGGCGACCGCCTGGCCGGTTGCCCAGATGACGGTGAGGACGACCAGAAGCCACAGGTGCCCGCCCGCCAGGGCCCCGGTCACCCCGGCCACTCCGAGCAGGACGACAGTGACCGCCGAGACCCGGATGCCGATCGGGCGCGCTAGCGTAAGGTGGCCGACGGTCCACAGGTAAGCGCCCAGCGTAGCGGCGGCGCCAGCGGCGTCATGGCCGGTACCGATCCCGGCGGCCAGCGGTCCCGCCACCACGCAGGCCGTGGCCACGGAGCGGCCAATGGCGCCAGGGGTCCAAGGAGCCACAGGTGGTTCTGTGCCCGCCACCCAACGTTAGAACCCGTCTGCGCCGCGCGACGCGACAGCGCGGATGACGTTCCCGACGGGCTTCATTTCTTGAGTTCGCCCAGGAGCTCCCAGTACTCGCCCAGGACGGCTGGCACCGAGCCGAACGCCGCGGCGAAGTGCTCGGCCAGCGGGATCTCGGTTCTCATCGCCTGATAACCGTGCTCGGCCAGGATTCCCCGCGCCTCCCGGGCCGACCGCGTCCCACGGCGTACTTTCGTCAGCAGAACCCCGACCTCAACCGGATGCGATATCGCGATCTCCGCCAGTACCTCAAAGGTGGGCCTGATGCGGTTCAGGTCCAGCCCGGTCGGCGAGACGGGCACCAGGATGATGTCGGACGCCAGGATGGCCGAGCGGATTATCCCGAGGTCCCCCGGCGGAGTGTCCACGATGACGTGGTCGTAGCCGGCCCCGAGATCGGCCAGCCGGATATGCACGTCCCTGGTGGCCATGCTGACCACCGTGAAGGGAAGCGAGTTCCCCCGTTCCGCGGCCGACTCGCTCCAGCTCATCAGTGAGCCCTGCGGATCACAGTCCACCGCCAGCGTGCGGCCGAGCCGGTGCAGCACCATGGCGAGGCTGACCGCCGAAGTGGTCTTCCCAGTGCCCCCCTTTGACGACACGAGCGCTAGCCTCATCCGACGCTTCCTTCCTGATACCCCCAGCTGCAGCATCGCGGCGGCCAGGACCGACTGCACAGCAGAATGCCGCACTCGCCGAGGTGCGGGCCTGCGGATGCCGATGCTGACTGGCCGGATCCGGCCGCCACTACAGCACGTTGCGGCCGGATCAGGAGGGCTCCACCGATCGTCCCGGTGGAGATTCAGCCGTTTAGCTAGTAGGGGTCGCCGCCCCAGTCCTGCCGCTCCTCCACCCGCTGCTGGCCAGCGGGTGTGCCCCGGATGTCCGTGCGCGTGGTGACGCGCCGCCGCGAGCTCATGACGATCAGGGTGGTGCTCAGGATGGCGAGGATGATCCCTACCAGGAGCAAGATGTCGCCGACCTTGTGAATGTTGAACCCGCTGGTTGTAACGGTTACCGCGAATCGCATGATGGCGCCGATGATTACGAGCACAACCGCTAGCCCGATCAGCCCGCCACCGGTAGTCCTGGTGTACATGGGCACGAAGGCTGCCCGCTGAACCTCCGTTGAAACACCACTGCGATGTCACAGCCTGAGGCGAGGAGCGCAACTAGGGACATGAGCACTGAGACAAGAGCCCCGGTGAGGACGATCCGGGAGCCACCGGTCGCGGTGAGGGCGCGGTCGCGTGGACGGCCGGCGAGCTCGTCGCTTGAGGAATTCGAGCGGGTGTACCTGCGCAACGTCGACGTCCTCATGGGCTACTTCGCGCGCCGGTGCCGCGAGCCGCAAACCGTCGCCGACCTCACCTCCGAGACGTTCCTGCGGGCCATGAATGGCTTCGCCAGGTTCGACCCGCGCCGGGGATCGGACCGGGCGTGGCTGTTCGGCATCGCCGCCCACGTGTTCGCCCGCCATTGCGAGCAGTCGGCGGGTGAGGGGGACGCGGTTGCGCGGCTCGGCGGCCACCGGGCACTTGGCCAGGACGAGATCGAGGAGCTCGCCGAGCGGATCGATGCCGAGCGCGCGGGCGCCGCGCTGATGCAGCGGTACGCCGGGCTGCCCGCGGTCGAACGGTCGGCGATCGAGCTCGTCGACCTGGAGGGGCTCACCCCGAAGGAGGCGGCACTGGCCCTCGGCGTCTCCAGTGTCGCGTTCCGTAAACGGTTGTCCCGGGCGAGGTCCCGGCTGAGACAGGAGCATCACAGCAATGACTAGGTTCACCGATAATCTCTGGAGTGATCTCACCCGGGAGCACCATGCGGCCCTCGCGCAGACCGGACGGCCAGGACCGAGCCGGACCCGCCGCCCGCGCGCCCGCCGCCCGCGCGTGATCGCGGGCAGCACGCTCGCGCTGGCCGCCATCGCCGCGGTGATCACGCTCGGCCTGACCTCAACGGGAAACACGACGACGGGCGGTAACCGGGTGGTTACCGATGCGTATACCATCACGCAGAACAGCAGCGGCTCGGTGCTGGTGACGATCAACAATAAAGAGTCGATCAACGCCGCGAACGCGAAGCTCAACGCGATGATCAAAGAGCAGGTCGTCCTGCGCATGGGGTCCGGGCCGGCACCAGTCAAGGGTCCGGTGGCCTGCACGCCGGGGGTGTCAAACCAGCAGGGACCGCCGGTGAAGGTTCTCCTGGGCACGGACGGCACGCAGGTCATCGCCCCGGGCACCACCGGGGACAACACCGGTGTTGGCACCTGGTACGTGACCGCCTGCCACGTCTACCCCACGGCTGACATGGGCACCGGCGGCACCGGTGTGGGCAAGTCGGCCCGAGGGTGATCTGGTGAGGGCTGCCGGCGCCCGCCCGGTGCGGGCGCCGGCGATGAGCCAGCTAGCGGTCCGGCCCCCGGCTGATGGCGGGGGCCGGATCGCTGCGTGGTGGCCGTGGTCGATCGTCGCCGCCGCTGTCGGGTGGAACCTCGTGAACCTGCGGGCGCTCACGCTCGGGGTCGCCTACAACGACGACAGCTCGGTGCACGAGCAGATGGTGCGGTTCGCGACGGAGCGGCTGCGCGCCGGGCATCTGCCGCTCACCAGCTGGTTCCCGTTCCTCGGGGAGGGATCGCCGCAGTTCCTGCACTACCAGAGCCTGCCGGCGATGCTGACCGGCCTGGCGGGTCTGGCGGTGGGCCCCGACGTGGCGTTTCGCTGGTCGTTGTACCTGCTTTTGTCGCTGTGGCCGGTCAGCGTCTATCTGGCGGCCCGCATGTTCTGGGCAGGCACGGCCGGGGCGGGCAGGCCGGCGGCGGCCGCTTCGGCTGCGATGGCTCCGTTCCTGATGAGCGTCACGGGTGTCGGCTATGAGCAGCAGGCCTATGTGTGGACGGGGTTCGGCGTCTGGACGCAGCTGTGGGCGTCGTGGACACTGCCGCTGGCGTGGGGCTGGAGCTGGCGGGCGATCCGCGACGGGCGCGGCTACCTCCGGGCGATCGGCCTGACCGCGCTCACCGTCGCGCTGCACTTCGAGACCGGCTACCTCGCGCTTGGGGTGCTGCTCGTCTGGCCGCTCCTGGCCGGCCGGCCGCTCGCGGCCCGGCTGCGGCGCGCCGCGATCCTGCTCGGCGGCTCGCTGCTCGCGGCGGCGTTCGTGATCGTCCCGCTCCTGGCCCAGCGGCAGTGGGCGGCGGTCAACGAGCCGCTGCAGGGCACCGGGCTGGTCAACGGCTACGGCGCGCGTGACGTGCTGCACTGGCTGCTGTCGGGGCAGCTGCTCGACTTCGGCCGGCTGCCCGTCATCACCGTGTTCGCGGCGCTGGGGTTCGGACTTGCGTGGCTGGCCTGGTCCTCGGTCCCGGACGCCCGCGCCCTGCTGGCCGCGCTCGCGGTGTGCCTGCTGTTCGCGTTCGGCCGCACGACGTTCGGTTCGCTCGCCGACGCGATCCCGGGCAGCGCCGACATCTTCTTCCGCCGCTTCATGATGGGCGTGCAGCTGGCCGCGCTGCTGCTGGCCGGCCGGGGAGCGGCGTGGCTGGCGGCCAGGTGCGTGCGGCTGCTCGAAGCCCGGCTCCCGCGCTGGCGGCCAGGGCTGTCCCCGGCTGTCGTTCTCATCGCGGCGGTCGCGGTGCTCGCGCCCGCGTGGCTTCAGCTCAGCGCCTACGACCGCCAGGACGGCGCCGCGATCGCGGCCCAGCGCCGCGCGGACGCCGTCGAGGGCGCCGACCTCGATCGCCTCATCGCGGTGATCGAACGCGACGGCGGCGGCCGGACGTACGCGGGGATGCCGTCGAACTGGGGCGCGAACTTCACCGTCGGGGCGGTGTCGGTGTTCCAGTACCTGGAGAGCCGCGACGTCGACGAGGTCGGGTACACGTTGCGGACGGCGTCGCTGATGACCGACCCGGAGTACTACTTCAACGAGCGAGACCCGTCCGACTACCGGCTGTTCGGGATCCGCTACCTCATCCTTCCCGCCCGCGGCCAGCCGCCGGTGCCCGCGCGGCTGACGATGCGCTCCGGCCCTTACTGGCTGTGGACGATCAGCCGCGACGGCTACATCCAGGCCGGCCAGATCGTCGGTGAGATCTCGGCGAACCGGGCCAGCGTGGGTACCCGCAGCGTTCCGCTGCTTGGCTCCGGGCTGGCCGCGGACGGCGCATATCTCGGTGTCAGGTACGGGTCCGGCGATGCCGGGGAGGACCGGCTGCCGACGGTGCGAAGCGGGTCCTCCGCCGGCGGGGTCAGCGCGGAACGCACCGACCTCGCCGATGGCGAGGCCGCGGCGACGGTACGGATGCGCCGGCCCGGAGTCGTGGTGCTCAGCGCCTCCTATGACCCCGGGTGGACGGCAACCGTGAACGGGCGGCCGGAGCCCATCCGGATGGTGGCGCCGGCGCTCGTCGCCGTCGACGTCCCCGCGGGGCACAGACCACGTGGTGTTCCGTTTCCACGGGTACGGCGACTACCCGGCGCTGTTCGCGCTGAGCGGCCTCACCCTCGCCCTGATCGCCGTCGCCTCGGCGTGCGCGTGGTACGCGAGGCGCCGCTACGGGCCGGCTCGTTAGTTGCGCCTGATCGCGGCCTGCCAGGCCTGCACCTGCGTCGCGCCGTCCATCGGGTTGATGTCGAAGGTGTCGGCCGTAATCGACTCGACGGTCCAGCCGTCACTGAACGCCACGCGCAACTCGTCCGCACCGACGCGGCGGGGGCCCCAGGTCCCTGGCTCCCGGTCGCTGAAGCACATGAGGTAGCAAGCGCCGCCTGGTCTCAGCACTGCCGCGAGGCTGGCGACGTACCGAGCCCGGTCGCCGTCGTCGAATACGTGGAATACCCCGCTATCGATGACGGTGTCGACCGTGAGGCTGAGGCGGGCGAGGTCGAGTGCGTCTGCGACTTCGAACCGCGCGTCCAGCCCGCGCTCGGACGCTTTCGCCCGCGCCCGCGCGATCGCGGTCGGCGCAACGTCGATTCCGGTCACATCGGCGCCACGGCTGGCCGCGAGCAGCGCGTTCTCGCCGGTGCCGCAGCCAGCGTCGAGAAGGCGTCCGGTCAGGCGGCCCTCGTCAGCCAGCCGGACGAAACCCGGCTGCGGCCGGCCGATGTCCCACGGGGCGGTCGTGCTCCCCGTGTAGCTGGCGTCCCACTCAGGGTGTGCTTGCTGTTCGGTCATGAGTCAGCGCCTCCGCGCAATCGTGGTCCCGGGCCCAGTCTCTCGTGTCGCGGCTGTGTGTTCGCCGGAGCCGGGCGTAGCCACCTGGCTGATACCCGGGGCGATACGGTGAGCAATGAGCGCGAGGGACGCTGCAACGGACGACTTCCGCCACGCTCGGGCTCCAATTGCTCCAAGGGCGTCTTCGATTCACGGGGAGACGCTCGTGCGCCATAATCCGCATCACTTCGTCGATGATCCCGAGGTCGTCCGGGAGCTAATCCGCGAGAACCCTTGGGGCATCCTGGTCAGCAGCCCCGGCACCGTGGGCATCCGCCTGCCGATCACGCGCTTCCACTGCAAGGTCAAGATGAGCCAGGACAAGGATCCGGAGACCCAGCGGCGGGGTGATCCAGGCACTTCGCGCTGCGGGCGCCTATCACAATCCCCGCGTCGCCGATGAGATGGAACGCACCCAGGCCAGCGGCTGAGGCTCGGGCCCGGAAGCTTCAGAGAAGCTATCCGGCCGGCATGTACCTCTCAAACCAGGTCACGAGCCGGGTCAGGTAGTCGGTGAGGGCCGGGAACTGGCGGACGCCGTGTCCTTCCCTGGGGTAGATCACCAGTTCTGAGTCGACGCCATGACTGATCAGTGCCTGGTAGAACTCCCGGGCCTGGCCGGCCGGTGTGCACCGGTCCATCGCGCCCGCTGTGAGCAGGGTCGGCGTTCTGGCCTTGCTCGCGTGCATTACCGGGCTGCGGGTGTGTACCTGGTTGCCGATGTCCTCGGGATCGGCGTCGCCCAGGAACCACGTTCCCCAGCGGGGGATGTTGGTCGTGTACGTGAAGCTGTACCACTCGGTCACCGGCGAGCCGGCCACGGCGGCCTTGAACCGCTGGTCCTGAGTCACCAGCCAAGCCGACATGAACCCGCCGTAGCTGACGCCCATCGTGCCGATCCGCGACGGATCGGCAATCCCGCGCTCGATCATGGCGTCGATCCCGGACAGGTAGTCGTGGGCGTCGGCGCCGCCCATGTCGCCGACGACCGCGGCGGCGAATGCCTGGCCCCGCCCGGAGCTTCCGCGCGGGTTCGGGAGCAGAACGGCATATCCGCGCGAGACCAGCAAGGGCACCGCTTGGGAACCCATTTGCCAGCTCCGCTGATAGGCCCCGATCGGCCCGCCGTGGACGTCCAGGACCAGCGGGAACGGCCCGGCCCCGGCAGGCGTGCACAGGACTCCTTCGATCGCCGTCCCGTCGGGTGCGCTCCAGCTGACAACCGCGGCCGAGCCGGCGACCGACCGGATGTAGTCGGTGCCGGCGTGTTCCAGGGAGGCCAGCACCTGGTCAGCGCCGCCGCCAACGATCGCGATCTGCGGCGGAACGTCGTAGTCGTTCCGGGCCACGACGACCCGGCCGTCGGCGGTGAAGGCGCCGGCCGGGTAGAACCAGCTCGCCCACGACTGCCCGGATGCGGCCAGTTCCTTGGCGGTGATCGTCTCCGGCAGGGGCCCCGGCCCGGCTTCGGCGATCCCGGCCACGCTGTCCAGCTGGCGCTGGCCGAAGTAGCCAAGCCGCGTTCCGTCGATCCACCGGACCGCGGTGACATCCGTCCCAGCGGTGTCTACGGCGCACCTGGTCCCGGCCACCAGGTCGAGCAGGATCAGGTCACCAGCCACGACCCACCGGTCGCTGCACACGGCCTCCACCACCGCGGCCCGGTTGCCGTCGGGCGTCCCGGCAATCAGCCCGAGCTGGACGTCGCTGCGGAGCAGCTCAGTCACCTCACCGGTCGAGATGTCGAGCCGGCTGAGCACCGCGGAATACCAGTCGTCTTCGCCAGGCTGCCCGCTGGTGATGGCCAGCACATGCCCGGGCCCGCACCAGGCCGCCTCCCAGACGTTCAGCCCGTCGGGCGAGACCCTGGCCAGCTCGCCGGAGGCCGGGGTGTAAAGCCAGAGGCCACGCCAGGCATCCTCTGGCGTCCCGGCCTCCACCTCCGGGTACCAGGACGGCAGCCCGGACTCGCCCGAGCCGGCCGTTCCCGATCCCTGGGCGTCAGCCATCTCCGCTCCGAGCCCGGCGGCCCCCAGCAGGATCCGGGTGCCGTCCGGTGACCACGCCAGAAACTCGGCCGTGCCGGGGACGGCGGGCGCTGGCCGGGCCTCGCCGAGCTGCCCGCCGTCCAGCAGGTAGAGCTGGAACACCCCGGCGTTGGCCCGGTCGGACAGGAAAGCCAGGGACGACCCGTCCGGCGCGAGCCCGGCGGCCTTGGCCGACCCGCCACCGGAGGTCAGGGCCCGCAGCCCACCGTCCCTGACCTCGTACAGGGCGCTGCGTGGCAGCCCTTCGAGTTCGTCATAGACCGACCCGGTCACCACGATGCGGCCGGCGTCAGCCGTCGCCACGAGGTCGGTGACACGATGCGGCTGGCCGAAAGCTGGCTCGTGCAGCCGCCGCAGGTGCTCGGCGACCGCCGCGTACTCGGGAGACTCCCGCACGTCCTTGTGCATAACCCGGAATGATCTCACGCAGAACGGTGGTGCCGCCATGAGCTACTCCGGGTGGAGCTCGTCATCATGCAGCACACGCAGTGCGGCATCACCCGGATCCAGGACCGCCCGGAGCTGCTGGCCCCCTACTTCCAGATCGGCGAGAACGATCTTCCCGGCGTGTCTGTCGGCGACCCACGGGCCGCGGTCGCCCACGACGCCGCCGTGCTGCGTCAGGGGTGCGCGGCGGCCGCTTGCTCCAGGCCGGGCAGCGACATCCAGCCGTCGTGCGACCAGACGATCTTCCCCGTGGCGGAGACCAGCACCAGCCAGGGCTGGTCCTGCACGCCGTACCCGTCCGCCACCCGGCCGGTCTCGTCCAGGCCGACCGGGTAGTCAAGCGGGCCGACCTGGCCCAGATAGCTGCGGACTGCCTGCACCGATGGCTCTGTCACGGTCTCGTCCACGGCGGTTAGGGCGGGCAGGTGACGCGCGGCCGCATCTTTCGCGTATGCGTCGAGGCCGGCCAGCTCGGCCTTCAGGTTCGAGGTCTCGGTCAGCCAGGTGGCGAAGAACACCACCAGGCGGGGCTGGCCCGGCCCCAGCCTCACCGACGGCCCAGCTGTCCCGCTCGTGGTCGCGGATGGCAGCGAGACGGCGGCCGCTGGCGTCTGGCCCGGGACGGCGGCCAGCGACTCCTGGCTGGCCAGCTTGGGGTGGCTGGGGAGCAGCCCGGAAACCTCCTGCGCGAGCAACTCAGCGGACTGGCCGACGCTCGAGTACGCCATCTGCGTCAGGTAGATCTTCTGCAGCCTGCCCCGCTGGCTGATGACGTAAAGCGCGGGCGTGTGGTCGATCTGTCCCTCGTCGATCTGCACCGCAATGTGGTACGCGCTCCACGTCGCCTTGAGCTGGGCGAGTGACCCGGTCAGGAAGTCCCACTGGTTGACCATGCCGTGCGCGCGGGAGTACGCCAGCACGTCCGCGACGCTGGTGGCCTGCGGGTTGGCGTCCACGCCGAGCAGCTGAACGCTGTTTCCCGCCTTGCCCAGCAGGTCTTTGGCCAGCACCATGCTCTGCGTGGTGAGCGGGCAGACGGTCGTGCATTCGGAATCGGCGAAGGCCAGGATGACCACCTTGCCGCGGAACTGGCTGAGCGCCATCGGCTGGCCGAACTGGTTGGTCAGCTTGATGTCCGGCGCGGGCTCATTGCCCAGGGACGTGCCCGGGTCGAGATCAGGGTTGTGCTCGGCGGCGTTCATGGCGTTCGGTGAGCTAGCTGGCGCCCCCGGCATTCCGGACGAGGCGCAGCCACCGAGCACGGCCGCTACCGTCAGCACCACCGCGGCCGCCAGCCCAGCCCGGGCCTTGAGCATCCTCGGGTTCACGGAGACGCAGATTACTCTACGTACCTGAGAACTTACCGATGCCGCGGCACCATAGACCAGCAAACCCGGGCATCCGCTGCGCTGCAGCAGCTTCACCCGCAGCTCCCGCTCCAAGCCGCTGACCGCCTGCGACAAGGCTGGCTGACGTGCAGCCGCCGCGCAGCGCCGGACAGCCCACCCTCCTCGACCACCGCAACGAAGGCCGCCAGCGGGGAACGGCATGCCAGGATGGACGCATGCCCGCCATCCTGGATGTCTTGTGTACTGGGTATGCCGCCGAGCGGGTAGCCAGTACGGTCGTGCTGGTCCGCGACGGCGACGCCGTCGTCGTTGTGGATCCGGGTATGGTTGCCAGCCGCGCGCGGATCCTCGGTCCGATGGAGCAGCTCGGCGTCAGCCCGGACGACGTCACCGATGTGGTCTTCAGCCATCACCACCCTGACCACACGCTGAACGCCGCGCTGTTCGGGCGTGCTCGCTTCCATGACTTCTGGGCGATCTACGCCGGCGATGTGTGGACCGAACGGCCCGCTGACGGGTTCGAGCTCTCGCCCTCGGTGCGGCTGATGGCCACGCCCGGCCATACTGCGCAGGACATCACCACGCTGGTCACGACCGGCCACGGGCTGGCCGCCTGCACCCACCTGTGGTGGTCAAGCGAGGGGCCGATCATCGATCCGCTCGGCGAGGACCAGGAACTGCTGGAGCGCTCCCGGGCCAGGCTGCTGGCGCTGCAGCCCAGGATCATCATGCCCGGCCACGGCATCCCGTTCGCGCCGGCGGAGCTGCAGGCCGCCGGTCAGTAGGCCGCCGGTCAGTAGGGCACGCCCTCGGGGGCCGGCATCGACCCGGCCGCGGTGCCGGAGTCGCTGGTGATCGTGACGGCCGCCCGGGCCGAGCCGCCGTACAGCCGCCAGGAGCCGGCGACGCGCACCGGGGCCAGCCCGGCGCCCTGGGCCCGCAGCACCGCGGTCACGATCACGTTCTCACCGGAACCGGTCACGGTCACCGAGCCGCTGACCTTCACCCCGGGAACGAGTTCGTCGCCGGCGAGCGTCAGCCGCTGACCGTTCACCGCGGTGACGCTGCCGCCGTACAGCCCGGCGTCGTGTGTCCCGGTGATCGACAGGTACCGGGACCACGCGTCGCCCGCGGTCTGCACGGCGGCCGCGGCCAGCCGGAGATCGGCCAGGGTGGCCCGGCCGGAGATGCGGGTGGCCGGCGGGACGGAGCGCAGCGTGCTGGCGAACGCGCCGACCGCGCGGATGCTCGGGATGGCCGCCGCGCAGGAGGTGTTCATCTGGTCGAGCGCGGCCGGGTCGGTCACGAAGGCCTGGATGATCGAGGCACCGCAGCCGTAGGAATCGCCCTCGCCGATGACGTGGGTCTCGTTGGCGAACTCGACGAACCGGCTGTGGCCGCCCAACTCGGCCTGCACCTCGGGCACCCCGGCCGGCGGTGTCCAGGTGTCGAGCGCGCCGCCCAGGATCAGCACGGGCATGCTGCGCGGCAGGAACGGCGGCGACCCGGGGATGGGCGGCTGCGCGATCGACGGCCTGGGCCAGTCCAGGCAGGCGGTGTAGTTCTCAGTGTTCTGGTCCATGGCCAGCCACTGGGCGGTGGTGAACGGCGCGAACGTGCTGGCCGGGAGCGTCGCCTCGGCGGCCCGCAGGTCGGCGATCCGCTTCGCCGGGCTCGCCGACAGCGGGTAGAGCTGCGGATAGTCCAGGCAGGACACGGCCATGTACAGCTCGACCGAGTACTGGCCGACCGGCAGGCCGAAATAGGCCTCGTCGAACGCCAGCCTCGAGGCGTACAGGCGCAGCAGCGGTGCGGGCTGACCGTCGTCGAGCAGCGCCCGGGCCGCGGCGTCGAGCGCGGCGTAGATGGCCGGATCCTCGGCCGAGTCGCTGACCAGATTGACCAGCCCGACCACCCCCATGGTGACCCGCTCGCGCGCCCCATCCGGCCCCGGCACGACCCCCGACACCGGCGCCCGGTCCAAGCGGCCGGCCAGCGCCTCGATGCGGGCCCAGGACCTGCCGCCCGCCGCGGCACAGGCCGGAGTCAGCGCGCACACATGATCGAAGTCGCCGGGCATGGTCGCGATCGTGATCCGGTACCACGGGTCCAGCGCCTGCACTTGGTATGTCGAGTCAAGGATCACGCTGCGCACCAGCGCTGGATACCGCGCCGCGAACACCTGCGCGAACCACGACCCGTAGGAGTCCCCGTACAGGTCGATCCTGGGCAGCCGCAGCGCGCGGATCACCGCGGCCAGGTCTTCGGCGGCCGGGGCCGAGGTAAACAGGTCAGACGCGTGCACGTACCCGCCGCCGGGCGCCCGCCACCGCCTGTTCAGGGCGTCCGCGCACGCACCCGCGACCCGTGCGAAGGCCAGCGTGCCGGAAGGCGCCGAGTAGTTCTGCAGCCGAGGGCAGTTCAGCACCGTCGAGCATCCGGTCCCGCGCAGATCGACCGCGAGCATGCTGAACCGCTTAAGCAGCGAACCGTACATCGGCCGGTACCCCTGCGGCACCGACAGGATCGACGGATACCCGGGCCCGCCTTCGACCGGGACTACTGTCCCTGCCCCGCGCCCGCCCTCGGTAGCCGGATACCACTCGTAGCAGACCGAGATCTTCGGGCTCCCCGCCAGCTGCCAGTCCAGCGGAACCCGCAACGTCCCGCAATACGCCGCAGGCGACCCACCACACCGCTTAAGCTCCTGCGACCCGAGCCGCAGAACACTCGCCGTGCCGTCCCGGCCAGCCACCCCCGCCGTAGCCGCCGTCGCCGGCGTACCCGGCAAAACGGCCGCTGTCATCACAAGAGCGCAAGCAGCTAAGATCCGCCGAACCATGGCGGTAACTATACGGACGCGGCAAACGCGATGCCCTCAGTCGCTCGAGGTCGGTCAGTACGAGGGGTAGCCGCCCGCTGACCCGCCACGGGCCGCTCGCTAGGCTTTTGATCATGTAGCTTACGAAGCTTGGTCACTCTTGCGTCCGGCTGCGCAAAGACAGCGGGACGCTGGTCATCGATCCGGGTGTATGGTCCGGCCCAGACACGCTGACCGGGGCAAATGCCGTGCTTGTGACGCATGAGCACGCCGACCACCTCGATGCCGACGCTGTCCGGTTCGCCCTGGCCGCCGACGCTGACCTGCAGCTCTGGTCGCACGTGTCCGTCACGGGCCAGTTCCCCGAGTTCGGCAACCAGGTGCACGCCGTGGCGCACGGCCAGGGCTTCACCGCGGCCGGATTCGACGTGCAGGTGTTCGGCGAGGAACATGCGATGATCGTGCCACAGGTCCCGGTCATCCCCAATGTCTGCTTCGCCGTCGACGGCGAGGTCTACCATCCGGGTGATTCATTCACGGTGCCGCAGGAAAGGCTGCCGACGGTGCTGGTGCCGGTGAGCGCGCCGTGGCTGAAATTCGCCGAAACAGCCAGGTTCATCGAGGTCACCGCGCCCCAGCGCGGGTATGCGATCCATGACGCGATCCTGAACGATTCCGGGCTGGGCCTGGTCGGCAATCTGCTGAAGGTGGTGTCAGCGGACGGCCCAGTGACCAGGCTGGAACCCGGCACGACCGTCGAGTTGTAGCCCCCCGCTGGCACCGGGAACGCGTTTGGGTGCGGATCCCGCCCGGCCCCGGAACGCGGGACCGGGCGGCCCGCCTTTCGTCGCGACAGGATGAGCGCGGCGCATAGGCCCGCGGCGATGAGCAGCTGGGCCAGGACGGTCATGATGTGGTGTCCGGGGCACCCAGGTCGAGTGCGGGGATGACGCCAAGTTGCTGGAACACCTCGAGCAGGTTGAGTTCATCCCAGTGTTCGGCGAACTCGCCGTTGTGAACCCGCCAGATGTCGATCGACCGCATCTCGATCGGCCGGCCGGTAGGGGGAATCCCGTAGAACGGCCCGCGGTGGGTGGCTCGGTAGGTGAAGCGCCCGGCCACCCGGTCACCGGCCTCGATGAGGTCGTCCATGGTCGCGGTGAGGTCGGGGAAGGCGGTGAAGAAGGCGGCCCAGAAGGAGCGGTTGGCTTCGCGGCCATCCTCGACGAAGGGATTGTGGTTGATGTAGCCGACGGCCACGAAGCCCTCGACGGCGTCGGGGTCGTGCTGGTTCAGCATGGCCAGGTAGCGCTCAGCGAGCTGCTGGTGGTCAGTGGTCATGGCGAGGTCCTTTCTCTGTGCTAGCCGATGCGCTGTGCTAGTTAATGCGCTGTGCTAGCAACGCTAGCACTTCTAGCAATGACATGTCTAGCATCGCTAGCACGCCTAGCGATGCTAAAATGACCGCCATGACTGTCACCGAGCGCCGTGAGCGCGACCGGGCCCACCGGCGCCAGGCCATCATCACGGCCGCCCGCCAGATGGCGGAAGCCGAGGGCTGGGACGCCGTCACCACCCGCCGGCTGGCCGACCGGATCGAATACAGCCAGCCGGTTCTTTACAGCCACTTCACCGGCAAAGGGGACATTGTCGAGGCCGTCGCCGTCGAGGGATTCGCTGAACTGCGCCTCATCCTGCGAAACGCGCGGGAAGCCGCCGGTTCCCCCGAAGCCGCGCTACGAGAACTCGCCGGGGCCTATGTCGGCTTCGCCCTGGAGCATCCGGCCCTCTACGACGCCATGTTCACCCTCCACACCGAACTGCCCTTCGGCCGGCCCGAGGCGCCTCCCGAGTTGCAAGCCGCCTTCGCCGAGATTCGGGAAGCTGTCACGCTGCTGGCGGGCGGGCGTGACCCTGACACCCTGACCGAGGTTGCCTGGAGCGCACTGCACGGCGTCGCCACCCTCACCCGTGCCCATCGGCTCCGCCCGGACCACCACCAAGCGCGCCTGACAATGCTGGCCGATCAACTCGCTGGCGTGCCCGGCTGATGTCGCTCAAGGTCTGACTGGCTCCGGACGCCTCGGGTGACATCAGGGTCAGGGTGTGATCGCGATCGAGGTGGGGTCCTGCCCGACCGGGATCGCGGTTCCGGCTTTGCTGGTCGCCGTCGAGATCGGTGTCACCGTGTCGGAGGTGGCGTTGGCGACGTAGACGGTCTGCCCGTTCGGAGTGATCGCAATTGCCGCGGGATAGATCCCGACCGTGATCGCTGCTGCGGGCTTGTTCGTAGCCGCGGCGATGGGTGTCACCGTGCCCTGGAAGTCGGGGCCCACGCTGGCGACATAGGCAGTCTTCCCATCCGGGGTGACCGCGACGAACAGCGGGCTGGCGTTCCCGACCGAGATGGGCTTGCCGGCGGTGTTGGTCGCGGTGGCGATCGGGGTCACCGTGTCGGAGTCGGAGTTGGCGACGTAGATGGCACTTCCGTTCGGGGTGATCGCGAAGCCCGTGGGGCCGAGCCCGACGCTGATCGCCTTCCCGGCCTTGTTGGTAGCGGTGGCGATGGGTATCACTGAGCCATCGTTCGTCGTCGCGGGGGTACCGACGATGGGCAGGGCCGGAGAGTCGAGGACGTAGACGATCTGGCCGCTGGGAGCCATAAGAATCCGGACGGGGCTGGTGCCCGCGTTAATCGGCTTTCCCGGCTTGTTGGTGGCGGTCGTGATCGGCGTCACCGTGCCGCCCTGGTTGAGGACGTAGGCGGTGCGTCCGTTCGGCGTGATCGCGATCGCGGCCGGGAACGTGCCGACGCTGATCGGCTTTCCGGGCTTGCTGGTCGCGATCGCGATCGGTGTCACGGTATTGGAGCCAAGGTTGGCGACATAGGCGGTCTGCCCGTTCGGGGTGATCGCGATCGCAACGGGGGAACTCCCGACCTTGATCGCCGCTGCGGGCTTGCTGGTCGCGGTCGCAATCGGCGTCACCGTGTCCGACTGTGTGTTAACGACATAGGCGGTCTGCCCGTTGGGGGTGATCGCGATCGCAGCGGGGTAGTCTCCGACCTTGATCGCTGCTCCGGGCTTGCTGGTCGCGGTCGCGATCGGCGTCACGGTATCGCCAATGAGGTTGGCGACGTAGGCGGTCGTCGTGGAGGTTGCGGTCGCCCGCGAGGCAGCCGGGGCGCCCGCGGCCGGCACCGCTTCGGCGAGAACGCCGCCGCAGGTGATCGCCATGACCACCACCGTGAACGCCAGCCGCCGCCGCACCGCTCGCTGCATCCCACTCATCTGCCGTTTCCCCTCATGGATCAAGAATCGTGATCGAATGGACAGACACGGTTGCATCCCGTCCAGATCCATGTATTTCATGCAATGGGCACGGCTAGCAAAGCTCCCATGACCCACGTGGGCCAGGGCCTCGCCGGGCGTGATCGACGGTCACGGCTAGTGCTGACTGCCCGCCATGAGCTTGCCCCCCGCGGCAGGGCCGTGAGGGGCTGACTTTCGCGGTCGCCCGCGAGGTCGTTTGTCCGGGGCGATCGCGCCGCGCAGGAAGAGCGCGCCACCCCACACGCCGTGCGGCTCGGCGCGCTGCAGGGCCCCGGCGAGACAAGCGGACTGCACGGGACACGTGCCGCACAGCGCCTTCGCGCGCCGCACGTCATCTGGCGACTCGGCGAAGAACAGCTCCGGATCGCTGCTGCAAGGCAGCTGCTGGACGTCGGCCCGCTGCGGCGCCCCCCGATGGCCCACCCGCTGCGCGTAGCTCGCGGAGTACACGGTACCTCCCTGCTTGCTTCCTGCCCGGCCGAGCTGTTTGCGCCCGGCCGGGCACTCACCCCGGTCACTCCCGATCACGGATGCACCGCCCGCCGGGCGAGCCAGGCACCCGCGCTGGACGCCGCGAGGCGGGCCCGGGCGCCCGCCCGGGCCCGGCGGGAGCGCCTGACCCGAGCCGCCCCGGCCGCTTCCTGGCGCAGATCCTTGATGCGTTCGGCGGCCATGCTCTGCAGTAGGTAGGGATACATGTGGTCCTCCTCGGCCTTGTGCTTCGAGGCTCGTCGTAAGGCCCGGCCCTGCGCATCGGGCAGTCGCCTTATCTCTGCCGGAGCCAGCGCCTTAGACGCCGCCGCGCCCAGGAGCTCGCTGGGCAGAAGTGGCGCGGCTGACGGCCGGTCCGGCCTTTGTGCCGAATGAGACTGCTGAGAACGCCGAAACTCATCGCCAGGATGGCTGGCCGGGACCACCAGCCCCTAGGCCTTAGCCCGTCCGGAGGCCGAGTTGCCGGGCGAAGAAGCCCAGCTGATCGAGCCACAGCGGGACCGAGCGGGAGACAGCGCGCGTGGTGTGCCCGACCCCAAGCTCCCGGCGCAGCAGGATTGGCCGGCCTTCGGGCGAAGCGGACGTGGCGTGCTGCAGCGCCGCGGCCAGCTTGCGCGCGTGCATCGGGTCGACCCGGGCGTCGCCCTCGAACACGGTGAACAGCGTCGCCGGATAGGCGGCTCCCGGCCGCACATGGTGGTAGGGCGAGCTGGCCAGCAGCCACTCGAATTCTTCCGGGTCGCTCGCAGAACCGTACTCTCGCGCCAGCAGCGCTCCTACCGGGTGCCGCTCGTAGCGCACCATGTCCAGCAGCGGAGCCGAGCACAGCACCGCGGCATAGGCGCCAGGCCGCTGGGTGAGTGCCACTCCGACCAGGCTCCCGCCGGCCGAGCCGCCGTGGATCCCCAGCTGAGCGCGGGTCGTC
>Ga0335072_10005236_pt1 | contig 19108 bp, 21 predicted proteins | sample Lox_Sample_21_FD_206725 | JGI IMG/M metagenome (GOLD analysis project Ga0335072, IMG submission 206725) | Soil microbial communities from Loxahatchee National Wildlife Refuge, Florida, United States - Lox_Sample_2.1 | ecosystem: Environmental > Terrestrial > Soil > Wetlands | place: USA...
CGAACGCCCGGTAGTCGGCCCGCTCGGCGTGGACCCATCGCTCGCCGTACACCGGGGGCGGCGCGCCGACCGCCTCGGTGAACAACTCGGTGCGATCGCCCGCGAGGGCGCGCGCGAGGCGCGGGGCTCGCGAGTCCGGGGTGAACGGCCGCGCGGTCCTCATCGCGTCCTCCGGCGGAGCTCGGCGAGCCGACGATCCCGTCGGACGAGGAGCTGGGGCGCGATCGACGCGTGGGTCGTCGCGTCGGCCCGGATCGCGATCGCCGCGAGCGCCGCGAGGCTCCGGGCGTAGGCGCCCCGGCGCCCGGGCGGGATCGTGTCCATCCCGTCCGCCCGATAGAGGAGCCCGTAGCGCGGGCCGCGGTCCGGCGATGGCCTCCGTCGCGAGCCGAGAAGTTGGATCCGCGCCCCGCGGAAGCGAGCGAGCGCGCCGACCCCTCCGGCCTCCGCGACCAGTCGGGCCGCGGTCCGCTCGCCGACGACGGTGCTCAGATTTGGGACGAGCCGACGTGCTTGGGCGCGAACCCGCTCGGTGAGGACGGCGTGGTGGTTGACGAGCCCCTTCCGGAGCTCGGCCCACTCGCGGACGTACTCGCCCAGGGTGCGGTCCGGTCCCGCCAGGAACGACTCGGCGGCCCGGGCCTCCCGGCCGACCGTCCGCTCCAAGCGCTCCTCCTCGCGCGCGAGGGTGATCAGCACCTCTTCGGGAGTGCGCAGCGCGCGATCGAGTGCCGCGTGGGCCTCTGCGAGCAGGGCCTCCCGCTCCTCGGCGGCGGGGCGGGGTGGAAGTCGCGTGCGCGTTCGCGCGAGCTCGCTCGCCGCGGCGAGACGGACCGGCCGATCGAGGCGGGTCGAGAGCGCCGCCACGAGCTCCTCCGTCGCCGCCACCACGGGGACCTCGCCCGGGAGGGCCCGAAGCCGGGTCAGCAGGGCGGCGGGAATCGCTCCGGGACTTCCGGGAAACCCCGGTATCGCGCCGTCCCCGGGCTCCGCGAGGAAGAGGCGGGCGCCGTAGGCGACGACGACCGCATTCGGCACACGCTAGAACTCCTCGAGCGATCGCTGGAAGCGGTGGTGCTCCTCGGGAACGTCGACGGGGTACTTGCCGGTGAGGCATCCGAGGCAAAGGTTCTCCGCCGGGATCGTGATCGCGTCGACGAGGCCCGTCATCGAGAGGTAGTGGACGCTGTCCGCGCCGATCGCCTCGGCGACCTGCTCCTCGGTGCGGCCCGTCGCCACGAGCTGCTGACGGTCCTTCATGTCGACGCCGAAGTAGCACGGGGCCCGGATGGGGGGACAGCCGACGCGCACGTCGACCCGAGTCGCCCCGGCGCTGCGCACCATCTGGACGATCTCGCGCAACGTCGTGCCGCGAACGATGGAGTCGTCGAGCAGGACGACCCGCTTGCCCTTGAGGAGCCCGGGAACGGGGTGGAGCTTCACGCGGACCTCGGATTCCCGGCGCTTCTGGTCGGGAAGGATGAACGTCCGCTCGACGAACCGGTTCTTGATCAGCGCCTCCGCGTAGGGGATCTTCGAGCCTTCCGCGAACCCGAGGGCCTGAGGTCGCGCCGAGTCCGGGACCGGCACCACGACGTCCGCCTCGACCGGGCTCTCGCGGGCGAGCGCCATGCCGATCCGGTGCCGAACGTCGTAGATCGGGATGTTCTCCGCGATCGAATCCGGGCGCGAGAAGTAGACCCATTCGAACATGCAATGGGCCCGTTCGCCCGAGCTCGGGATGCGCGACGTGCGGAGCAGTTGCCCCTTCTCCAGCACGACGACCTCGCCGGGGAGCACGTCCCGGATGAGCTTGCCGCCCATCAGCTCGAGCGCGACCGACTCGCTCGCGACCGCCACGCCCCCCTCGACCGTCCCGAAGACGAGCGGGCGGATGCCGAGCGGATCGCGAAAGGCGAGGATCCGATTGCCCACGACGAGGACGACCGCGTAGCCCCCGATCAGCTCGGGGCACGCGCGGCGGATCGCCGCCTCGAGGTCGCGCGTGTGGTTGTACTCGAGCGCGATCGCCTGGGCGATCGTCTCGGTGTCCGCGTTCCCGAGGAGTTCGACGCCCTGGATCTGGATGCGACGGCGGATCCGCTCGTAGTTCACGAGGTCGCCGTTCGCGGCGAGCGCGGCGTCCTCCTCTCGGAGCTTGAAGACGATCGGCTGCGCGTTCTCGAGGTCGGTCGAGCCCGTGGTCGGGTAGCGGACGTGGCCGATCCCGGTCGAGCCGCGGAGGGCGTCCAGCATCTCCTGGGTGAAGATCTCGTGGACCAGCCCCATCCCCTTACGGTGGTGGAGCACGCCGTGGCTCGTGGTGGCGATCCCGCTCGATTCCTGCCCCCGATGCTGGAGCGCGCGAAGGCCTCGGAAGAGGTAGGGCGCGGCGCCCTTCCCCTGGAGCGAGACCCCTACGACCCCGCAGTGGTCTCGCGCCGGCATGGCTCAATCGAGGGCGAGAGAGGGGCCTCCCGACCGAGCCACCCGGCCCCGCTTCTTAAGCGGTGCGCTCGCGGTGACGCGAACTTCACCCGAACAGCGCCGAGAGGCCTTCGGCGGCCTCCTCTTCGCTGACGCCCTTCTCTTCCTTCTTTTCCTCTTCCTTCTTCTCGCCCTTGCCGTCCTTCTTCTCGGCGGGCGCGGGGGCGGCGGCGGGGGCCGAGAACGTCTCCGCCTTCGCGAGGACCTCGGCGAGGTTCACCCCTTCGAGGGAGGCGATCAACGCCTTCACCCGGGCGGCGTCGGGCGAAAGGCCCGCTCCGCTCAGGACGCCCGTGAGGGCCTTCTCGTCGATCGGCTTTCCGGCCGCATTGAGCAGCAGCGCACCATACACGTACTCCATTGTTCTCACTCCGTGGACTTTGGGGGGACCCTCAGTTGCCTGTCAGTTTACCGACCGCGGCCGCTTCGCGCATCGCCTTCGCGAAGAGGGGCTCGATCGTCTCCTTGGTGATGTAGCCGGCGGCGAGGGCGAGCCCGAGAGCTCGCCGATGCGCCTTGCCGACCAGCAGCGGCACCGTCGCGGGGGTGGCGTACCCGATCTCGACCGCCAGGCCGAGCGCCGTCTGGGCCGCGCGGGCGAGGTCGGCGCGTCGGGCATCGAGATCCACGTTCAGGACCGACGGCGGGTAGAACGTCTCGCCGTCGACGACTCCCCGAAGGGAGAGGCCGACCTCGAGCGGGAAGATCTCGAGTCGCGTGAGGAGACCGGCGACCTCGCGGGAGATCGTGCCGCCGGCTCTGACGATGATCGTGTCCTTCTTCAGCACGACCTTGCCCTTCTCGATCGCGGCGGGGAAGCCGGCGTGCTGGAGCTCTCCGACGATCGGACCCGGCTTGAAGCTCGTGGTCCCGGCGGGTACGAGGATGTCCCGGGGCGCGACCTCTCCGCCGCGCGCGGGCGTCGGCGACCGAGTTCGGGCGAGCTCCTGGTAGAGCGAGAACGGATTGCCCTCCGCCGCCAGGACCGCGGTCTGGTCCTCGACCCGCTCCATCAGCGGAGCGAGCGACGGCCGCTTCTGGGCCGCTCGCTCGATCGCGTGGCGGATCGAGGTGTTCGTGGCGACTTGGATCGGGTGGCCCCGGGTGCGGAGTTCCCGGCGCATCGACTGGAGCGCGGAAGCCGGTACGCCCCGGACGCCGACGATCGCGGTCATCGGACGCGAGAGGAGCACGCCTTCGAGCGCTTCCACCTCGGCGAGCCGCTCGGGCGGTACCGATCCACGACCCGGCATCGAACCTCCCTCACCAGAGCCGAACGGCCGGCCCCATGGTGGTCTTGACGAACACCGACTCGATGTTCGTGCGACCGCGCTCGAGCTTGCCGAGGATGCGGTTCAGCACGGCGTCGACGTTCTGGGCGATCTGCTCCGGCTTCATCGTGCGCGTCCCGACCGGGGCGTGGAACGTCCGGTTGCCCTTCGAACGGATGCGGATCGACCGCTTCAGCGCGTTGACGAGATTCGTGGGATCGCTGCCGGGCGGGACGGGTCGCGGCATCTTGCCGCGAGGCCCGAGTACCGTGCCGAGCCGCTTACCGATCGTCGGCATCAACGGCGCCTCGGCGAGGAAGAAATCGATCCCGGTCGCGGCCTTCTTGGCCGACTTCTTGTCCTTCGCGAATTCGTCCAGCTCGTTCGCGGGGACGACCAGGTCAGCGACTCCGCGGACCTTCTGGCAGAGCTCGGGCGAACCGAAGACGGCGACCTTGACGGCCTTCCCGCGGCCGTTCGGTAGCTGGACCTCGTCCTCGAGACGGTTCTTGGGGATCGTCAGGTCGAGATCCTTCAGGTTGACCGAGAGCTCGACGGTCTCCTCGAAACCGCGCTCGGGAGCTTTCCCGAGCACCTCGGTGACGACGTCTAGCGCGGGTCGGTCGACCATATTCTCCCCGTGGAGCGCGGCCGCCGAGCAGGCTTCGGTAGATAAGCCTTCGCGTGAGGTCCCTCGAGGACGAGCATCCCGGGGGCGATCAGCGAGTCAAGGACCGCTCAAAGAGCGCGCAGCGCAGACCCCCGACGGTGACGGTGCCCCGGGGGGAGAATCCCGCCGCTTCGTAGTATCGGTGCAGCCGCGGCGCGTCCTCGAGGCAGTCCAGCCGGACGTACGCCCGCCCCCGAGCCTGGGTCTCCGACGCCGCCCATTCGAGGATCCGGCGCCCGACCCCCCGGCCGGCGTGCCGCCGACGGACGGCGAGGCGGTGGACGTATCCGGCGTCCGGCGGTCGCTCGCCCCAGAACGGCGCGTCGGACCATTGCAGAGTCACCGTGCCTGCGCCCACACCCCCCCGGAGATCCGCGAGATAGAGCTCCTCGCGATCGATCGAGGGCAGCAGCCGACTCGCGGGGAACGGGTTCGGCCACGGATGCGGAAGCCCCTCTTCGACTTCCCACTCGGAGACGTCGGCGAGGATCTCCAGGATCTCGGGCAAGTCGATCGGTCGGGCGACGCGCATTCGCAGCTCGTCGGTCGCCACGTGTCCTCCGCTCGCGACGGTGCCCCCGCTCATCCCTTGGTTCGACTCGCCGGACGGCCCGAGTCCCCCCGAACGCGGTCCCCGGGCGCCCATGATAATATATATAGGGCACGTCTCGGCGGGCGCCGATGCACTATCCAAAGGTCGTGTCCACGTACTGTCCGAAGTGCAAGCTGCACACGGCCCACGAAGTGGAGAAGGTCAAGAAGCGTCCCGCTTCGGAGATGAAGTGGGGGCAGCGCCGGTTCCGGCGGGCCACCCGGGGCTACGGAGGGTTCCCGCGTCCGAAGCCCGAGGGCCGGGCGAAGGCCGTGCGCCGGGTCAATCTGAGATTCCGGTGCAAGAAGTGCTCCTACATCGTGCAACCCGCGAGCTGGCGCGCGAGCCAGCTCGAGCTCGTGGAGCACCACTGACGAGGTCGTTCATGCGCGCTCCTTCTCCGTTCTGGGTCGTCAAGTGCCCGGACTGCTCGACCGAGCAAACGATCTTCAGCCGACCGGCGACGACCGTCAATTGCGGCGTGTGCGGCGCGACGCTCGCGACCCCCACGGGGGGCCAGGCGAAGCTGCGCGGCGAACTCGTCCGGGCCATTGCGTAGCGAGGACGTCGCCGAGGATGCCCCTCCGAGCGGAATATCCCGAGGAGGGCGACCTCGTCATCGGGACCGTCACTTCGATCCGTAACTTCGGGGCGTTCGTCACGCTCGACGAGTACGCCGGTCGGGAGGCGTTCATCCACCTCTCCGAGGTCGCGACGGGCTGGGTCAAGTACATTCGCGACCACATCCGCGAGGGCCAGAAGATCGTCGCGCGCGTATTGCGGGTGGATCCGGCGAAGAGCCAGATCGACCTTTCCCTGAAGCGCATCAACGATCACCAGCGACGTGAGAAGACCCAGCAGTGGAAGAACGAGGGCCGAGCGTTGCGCCTCGTGGAGCAGGTCGCCCTCGCCCTCAAGATCGCCCCCGACGCAGCGAGCGATCTGTTCGGCGCGCACCTGGTCGAGAAGTACGGATCCCTCTTCCAGGCGTTCGAGGTCGCTTCGGCCGACGCGAAGCGATTCCAGGCCGAGAACGACAAGGTCCCCTGGGTGTCGGCGTTCCTCAAGGTCGCGCGCGAGAACATCGTCCCGCCGCAGGTGACCATCCACGGGACGCTCGAGGTGTCGGATCCGACGCCGAACGGCATCGAGCACGTCCGGGACGCCCTCGCGGCCGCCGAGGCGGTGGACCCGGAGGCGGTCGAGGTCCATTACGTCGGCGCGCCGAAGTACCGGGTGAAGGTCGTGGCGGGGCAGTATAAGCAGGCGGAGGAGACGCTCAAGCGCGCCACCGACGCGGCGCTCAAGTCGATCAAGGCGGCCGGGGGCCAGGGGACGTTCGTCCGGCAATGACCGAGTCGATCCTGCGGCTCTGCCGATCGTGCGGGCGGTACACGCTGCGCGCGGAGTGTCCGCAATGCCAAGCCGCGACCCGGACCCCGCATCCGGTGCGGTTCAACCCGACCGACCGGTACGGCAAGTATCGCCGGATGCTGGCCGAGTCGGCTCCGGGGCCCGGAGCGTGATGAGCACGTCCGCGGCAATGCATCGGATCAAGGTCGTCAACGACGTGAGCGACCTCGTCTCCATCCTGCGGGCGGTCGACTCGCCGATCAAACTCCGTCTCGTGCAGCGCCTTGGCGAGAGCTGGCTCACCGGCGAGGACGTGGAGCGGGAATTCGGGAAGGAGGGCATGAAGGCGCTGCAGTTCTTCGAAAAGCTGCGCCTCATCGACACGCGCTGGGTCGCGCGCGAGGGCCGGAAGCAGCCGGACAAGAGCTACCACTTCTACTACTCGACGATCAACATCAACACGACCTCGCCGCTCGCCGAGGTCTCCGAGATCCTCGCGATCGCCATGATGAGTCCGAAGGAGTACGCGAAGATCGAGCAGCGGATCCACGACGCGGTCGGCGCCGAGGGTCGATTCTTCTCGGACGTCGCCGAGGAGCTCGGGATGTCGCCGACCCGCCTCAAGGGACTCGTCAAGCGCTCCGAACGGCTGGAGTACCGTGGCCACCGCATCGAGCGATTCCAGGCGGAGTCGTCGCCGTAAGGCACGACCGCCGGTCTCCGTCCTGCGCCTCGGCCACCGGCCGGGTCGCGACCCCCGTCTCACGACGCATCTCGCCCTCGCGGCCCGCGCGCTCGGGGCGGACCGGATGTACCTCGAGCCGCCCGACCCCGATCTTGCAGAACGGATCGCGTCCATCGCCCGGGGTTGGGGGGGCTCCTTCACCGTCGAGGGGGTCGAAGATTGGAAATCGGTGATCCGCTCGTTCCCGGGTCGCGTGGTGCACCTCACGATGTACGGGCGTCCGCTCGACCGGGCCCTCCCCCGACTCGCCGGACCCGCGCCGGTCCTGCTGGTCGTCGGAGGGGCGAAGGTGCCGCCCGACGTGTACCGGCTCGCCGACCTCAACGTGGGCGTCGGCTCCCAGCCCCACAGCGAGGTCGCGGCGGTCGCCGTCGTCCTCGATCGGCTGCTGGGTCTTCCGTCGCCCCGACGTTTCGCCGGGGGGCGGCGGCGCGTCGTGCCGCGGGCGCGCGGGAAGTCGGTCGTCGACCGGAGAAGGACCTCGTGAACGCCCTCCTCCCGCCCATCCCCGCTTCCGCGCTCCCCGTCGCCGCTCGCGCGCCGGGAAAGTGCATCGTGTTCGGCGAGCATGCAATCGTACACGGCGCGCCGGAGCTCGTCTTCGCGATCGATCTCGAGACCCAGGTGTTCGTGCATCCCGGCGCAGCGACTCGCCTCAATGGGGACGCCGCGGCCGCGACGACGAACCCGTATTTCGCTCGCGCCCTCGCGACCCTCTGGCCCGACGGCCCGCCGCTCGAGGTCCGATCGGTATCGCGGATCCCCCGGGCCGCGGGGCTCGGCTCCTCGGCCGCCTTCGTCGCCGCGATCGCAGCCGCCCTCGGGGCCGCGACCGGCGGGATGGATCGACCGACGCTCGCCCGCCGGAGCTTCGAGATCGAGCGGGGGGCGCAGGGCGTCGGCAGCCCCGGGGACACGACAGCGGTCGTCGGGGGCGGATTCCTCGCGGTCAACGGCGGTCCCGGTGAGCCATTGTGGACGATCGAGGACGGGGTCCGTCACTGGTCGGTGCGTCGCGTCAGCGATCCCGGTTGGGTCTGGGTGGTCGCGCACTCGGGGATCCCCCGCTCCACGGCGGACGCGGTCCGGGCGGTCGGGGAGCGCCTCGCGCGTCCGGACGGCCCCGCGCTGCTCGATGGCTTTCGCGAGGTCGCGGAGTCCGGAATCCGTGCCGTCGAGCACGCGGACCGAGCCGAGGTCGCCGCCCTCCTCGCGCGCAATCAGGAACTGCTGCGCGAGGTGGGGGTCTCCCATCCCCGGCTCGAGGAGCTTCTGCGCGCGGCGGCCCCCGCCGCGGAGGGCGCGAAGCTGACCGGGGCCGGCGCGGGAGGGTCGATCGTCGCGCTCCCGGTCCCCGGCAAAGAGACGGAGTTGCTGCGGCGGCTCGCGCGCGCCGGCGGCCTCGCCTTCGCGGTGCGACCGGTCGCCGAAGGGGCCGGTCTCGCCCCGTCCGCGACGCCGTCGTGACGGCGGGTCACTTCCGGGCGACGATCCGGATCACCGCGTTCGGCTCGACCGCATGATCCGCGGCCAGCGCCCGGTGCGTGCGGCCGTCGACGGCCCGGATGAAGTTCCGGCCGAGGTCGGTGTGGACCCGGAAGGCGACCTCGCTCGCCGTCGTTCCGGCGGGCACCAGCAACGCATCGGGGAGCACGCGGCCCCGGCCGTCCGTCCAGTGGGTCTCGTCCTCGACGGGATAGACGACGATCTGGTGGAGGCGCTCGAACACCATCCGCTCCAGCGCCGATTGCACGCCGGTCGAGCCCCAGACGCGAAGGATCTCGCGCACGCCGTCGAGGGCCCGACGCTGCCCGAAGGAGAGGCGGGTCGGATCGGAGAGCGTGAAGTCGGAAGCCCCGGGGGCATAGGCGACGAGCCCGGCGCGCGCCGCCCGCCGCAAGGTGAGTTCCGCCTCGGCCGAGGCGGGCACTTCGGGGATCGGGGCGATCCGGCTCGCGAGGGCCGCGGCGAGCTCCGGGGTCGCGCGATCGCACTTGTTCGCGGTGACGAGACGGGGCTTGGCGACGCGGAGCAGCTCGCGCGCGAGGGCCACGCGCTCGGGCTCGGTCCAGCGCGCGGGATGCTGGCGATCGACGGGGACCGTCCGGAGCGCCGCCGAGATCGCCGGGGCCGAGATCGAGAGACCGGTCAGGCGCTGGGCGAGGAACTCCTCGACCTTCTTTCCGTCGAGCTCCGTGGAGCGGGCCGTGCGCGCGAAATCGCGGGAGAGGATCTCGGCGACCCACGCGACCAGCTCCTCCTCGAGCCAGGCAACCTCCGCGGACGGATCGTGGGTTCCGGCGGGCACGATCTGTCCTTCCGCGTCGGTCCCGCCCGAGAGGTCGACGACCTGGATGAAGCCGTCCGCCGCGCGCAGGTCGTCGAGGAACTGGTGGCCCAACCCCTTCCCGGCGTGCGCCCCCGGCACGAGCCCGGGGACGTCGACCAGGTTGACGGGGATCCACCGCGTCCCGTCCACGCACTTCGCATTGCCCGGCGTGCACGGTTGCTGCTTCTCGACATGCGGGCACGGGGCGCGCACTGCCCCGAGTCCCTTGTTGGGTACTGTTGTGGTGAAAGGGTACGGGGCCATTGGAGCGTCGAGCAGCGTCAGCGCGTTGAAGAACGTGGATTTCCCGACGTTGGGCTTGCCGACGATACCTACTTCCATGTCGCGCGGCCCTCTCTCACGATCAGGTGGAATAATCCGGAGCGACTTCCTCGACGCCGAGCGCGTGGTTCGCCGCGAGCGCGAGCGCGAACAGCAGATCGCTGAGCCGGTTCGACCATTGGAGGAGCTCCGGCCGCTGCGGTTCCGTCCGGTGGAGCGTCCAGAGTTCCCGTTCGGCCCGGCGCGCGACCGTGCGCGCCACGTGCAGCTGCGACGCGGAACGGCTCCCCCGCGGCAAGACGAACGAGTGGAGTTCGGGGTGGAGCGCGTCGAAGCGGTCGATGTCCGCCTCCAGGCGCTGGATGTGTCGCGCTTCGATCCGGTGGGCCGGCGCTTTGCCACCGGGCGCCATCGCGAGCTCGGTCTGCGCTAGGTAGAGCTCGTGCTCGAGCCGGCGCACTTCCGCGCGCAACTCGCCGAGCTGCTCCGGAAGTTCCGCGGAGACGAGGCCCAGCTGGGCGCCGAGCTCGTCGAACGTCCCGTACGCGCGGATCCGCGCGGAATCCTTCTCTACGCGCGCACCGCCGGCGAGACCCGTGGTACCTCGGTCGCCGGTCCGGGTATAGAGGCGCGGGATACTCTCATCTCCGGCCGCCACGGCAGCGCATCAAGAGGCGAGCTGAGACCGTGAACGGGACAGTAGGAAATGTGCAGCACTTCATTATGCTTGGCGTCCTGCCGGCATAGTCGGCAGATGAATCCGCTCCGCGCGCTCCACGCTTTCCCAATTGTTTCCATGTTGCAACCTTCCCCGTTGTGAGGACCTATCGCCCGAGGAGTCCCCGTCCCTCGCGGTCCGCCCGTCGCCGGTTCTCACGGCGGCCGGCCGACGAACGCGCGTGGTCTCGCAGCGCCGCCAGCCGTTCCGCGTGGATCCGTCCGACCTCTCCCAACCCGAGCGTCAGGACGAGCGTCACCGCGCTGTCCAGATCCCGGGCGTAGCCGTCCTCGACGAGCTCCTCGAGTTCGTTCCGCAGCGTCGCGGGCACGCTGACGTCCGCGGGGCGAGCTTCGGAGGCCGCCCGCACCAGTGCCCGGACCGCCTCGGAGCGGTTCGGCAACTCGTTCGCGAGGCGAAACTGTTCGAGCAGCGACTCTTCCTCGAGCGTGAGGCGCACGCCGAGGAATCGACTCGCCGGAGGGTCGGCACGAGCAGATCGCACGCGTTTAACAGAATAAAACACCTATTTCAACATTGTGTCCATTTTGTTAAACAGGCGGGGGCAGTGCCGCGTGCCCTCTCCCTCCTCGAGGAAGACGCAGAACGCGGCGATCAAAGCTTGTGGACCGATTTTCGCCGTGCGGTCTTCGATCCGATCCGCGAGGAGCCTCGATTCAAGGCGTTGCTGCGCTCCATGAAGCCGCCGGCCTAAGATCCGCGCGGATCGGACGAGCGAGGGTCGCCTTGGTCCTTTGCGCCCCGTGCGAGACGAAGGGCCCCCGCGCCGACCATCTGAGAAAACCCCCACTCGCCGCGTCGGAGACGGGATAGGTACGCTCGGAGCCAGCGGAATCACCGACGGGCTCGATCGGGGAACGTGGGGCCCCGGCCGACGTCCGGGTACCTACCCGAGCTTTGGCGGAAATCCTTGATCGGCGGATCCGTCGCCGTCTCCCCGCGGTGAACGGCTGCGCGGGTCGTCGCCTGCGGTACTGTCTAGGTGCTGTGGCGGCCCGCGCGACCGCATCCACACGGCGGCCGCAAACAGGCCCGAACCTCCCAGAGCTACGACCAGTAGCACCCAACCGGCCGTCGGGAGCGACCAGAAGGATGCGGACGCGGGGGGAGGCAACTCGATGCTCGCGATCGGGGAGGCGTTCGGACCGAACACGGTGACGTTCTCCGACTTCCAATTCGACACATACACCTCGCCGGTTCGATTGTCCACCGCGATGCCTTCGAAGGGGAAACCGCCCGTTGGGCCCTGGGCGACCACCGAGTTGGTGAGAACTGAGACGGCGAAGACTTGACCCGTGAAGGGACTCGCTGCCCAAATTTCGCCAGTGGCCTCGTTGAGCGCTAGGGCGGTGGCAGAGCTGTTCATCGGGACCGTGCCCACCTGGATGTGGTTGGCCGCGGAGATCGCCGCCAATCCGTTCCCCGTTTCGCAGGAAGCATACACCTCCCCCGTGGCGGGATCGCTCACGACTCCGAACGGGATCTGCCCGAAGGTACCGGGGCTCGCGCCACAGCCAACCGGAATGGAGGCGACGGGCAAATCGGACGTATCCGAGATCACGCTCACCGTGTCGGAAAAGTTCCCGAGCGAGTTCGTGACGAACACCTCGCCCTGCGCCGGCACATAGGCGACCCCGAGGGGTTGTTCGGTCCATCCCTCGGAGATGGTATCGAGGGTCGCGCCGGAGGGGAGGGAAAGGACACTGATGTCGCCCTGGTCGAGCTCCGTGACGAACAATTCATTTCGCCCGCTATCGTAGGCCATGTTCCACGGGTTGCCGGCCACGGGAAAGGTCGAGACCACCGAGTCGCTTTCGTCCGAGATCGCCGCGATGGCACGCCCGCCGGTCTCCGCTGCGAACACTACCCCTAGATTCGGGTCGTAGGCGAGACCGAACGGGTTTACGCACGCGGACCCGAACGAGATCACGCGGACCACCGCCTTGGTCGTCTCTGAGATCACGTAGATCTCATTTGTTTCCGAGTCGGAGACGAAAATTTGCCCCGTGTGATCGTCGTACACGACGTCCGCCGGTCCGTATGGCGCCCCGTAGAAGCCGCACTGCGACGTGGTCGTGGTCTGCGCGGGGATCGGGGAAGCCTCAGGGGCGACCGAGGTCGGGAGCCCAGAATCCTGATCCGGAGACCGTACCGTGGCGCCGATCGTTCCGGACCGAGCACCGATCGGCACGAGTCCGCCCCCTCCCGCCAGTAGCATCGCTAGCGCAAGCACGGCGACCGCGGACCAAGTTCCCACTCGGCAAGGGGATCGCGGACGCTCCGACAGGGAGTAGCCTCCTGTTCGGCCGATGACCGAGGGGCGCCATAACCCGTTCGTCAACACCGCAACGATTCTCCGCGGCCAGTTTCCAGAGTCAGCCACTCGGTTGACGGCCCGGAGACCTTGTGCCTATGTGCAGTTGGACGAGGGGGCGCCCCGCGTCTAGCCAAACGGGCTCGAACTCGCTCGCCCCTCGGAGCCGTCAACCCCGCTCTTCGAATCGCCCGGAGAGTCCGGATCCCTCGCCCGGGCATCTGTACTCGCGCGAGGCGGTCGCCGAACGGACGGTCGCGATGCGGTCTAGAAAGCGCGACGGCCGTCGGTGCCGCGCGACGACTTCTCGCGGGCTGGACCGAGCGGCGCTCCCCCCCAGAGAGAATTCCGAGCCGAATCCGGGCCGACCCACCCGAAGGTGAGGAGCGCCCGTCACTCCACACGGCGCCGCCCTGGAGAAATCACGACTGGAAGTCGGGTTGGGTGTGGGCCAGCGAGATCCTCGATGCGGAGCCGTCACGCAGAGTGGCCGCGGGTCCCCTTACTCGACCGGCACGAGCGAGTACGGGCCCGTCCCCGCATTCCAGGCGAGCAGGAACGGTTGGGTCTCCGGCCGAACGCCGATCAGTACCGGCCGGCCGTGGACCATTTCGAGGTGAACGACGGAGTCGGCCGCGGGACGCAAATGAGGAATCGTCGCGTCCGACGCTGCGCCGTACGCCCAGAGGTGGTAGCGGGGCAGCCGCGTGTAGAGCGCGACCACGGAAGGGACGGTCGTGGGGTCCGGAACAAAGCCGGCGGTCGCGGTCGCAGAACGCAGCCCTTCGACCGACACCACGTGAACGACCGGTCCGGACTCGGGCCCGTCGCGGAGGAAGTGATAGACTTCCCTGAAGTACGGCCCGACACCCGGAGAACTGGCGGCCCTCAGGTCGTTACCCGCACTGATCTCCCGTATGAGCGGCAGCACGACCGGGCGCAGCTCACCGAGCGAAGGGTCGTCGCCGCTCGAGGAGAGCACGCGGAGACGTTCCCGCAGCACCTCCGCCGGCAGGAATTGGCCCAGCAGCCGTACGATCCGTCCCGGACGGACCGAAGGAGCGGGGATCCAGACGACGCGCCCTCCGGTCCGTAGCGCCGAGATTACCCCGGGCGCGACCAGGGCGTGGGGCACCGTGTCCGGACAGTCGGCCGAGGACGTGAGAAGAGTGAGCCCCCCGTGCCGTAGGCGGCCGAAAGCTCGAGCGAAGTCCGTCGATCCGGGCCATGTGGAACGCGCCGCGGGCTCGGGGTCTCGCTCCGCATCCGAATGCGGCGGGCGAAAACCGGCCGGGAGCGGAGGGTACACCACGAACTTTCCGCCGGCTAAGGAGTACAGGTACTGGCGGGTCGGCGGCGGGAAGCCTCGCACCTTCTCGAGCCGGACGACCCGCACCGACTTCCCGAGCACCTCTTCCCGACTCAGCTCGACGGCTGCATCCGCGATCGATAGGAGGCCCGCCGCGTCAGCCGGCGCGACGCACACGGCGAGGCGTGCGCGAGTCGACAGAATCGTCGGTTGCAGAGCGACCAAGTTGCGCAGGGGCACGGTGAACGTCGTGAGATTGGCAGCGCCGTTCGCCTGACTCCGAAAGAACGCTTCGCTCCCGCGGTCCCAGGAGTCGGAAAAGAGGGTTCCCAGTCCGCCCGAGATCATCCGAGCGAGCGCCGCCGCGAGGAGCGGAGGCATCGAGGGCCCCTCGCCGCTCTCCTCGGGCCCGAACGCGAGGAGGGTCGCCGCGTCGTGCGGGGCGCCGGCGATCTCGTCCTCGGCCCGCTGAGGGTCGGCAAGGAGCAGCGTGACCGTAGGGGTCGCGTCGGATGCGCCGGTGGGCGCCGAGCTCGACACGACCGGAGCTTGAAAGGCAAGGAACAGCTTAGGACCCGGCACCCGCGGAACGAGGCTCCGGAGCAGGGTGCTCTTACCGGTTCCCACGGCCCCGCTGATCAGGACGAACGCCGGCTCGCTTGTGCCCAGAAAGCCCGCCAGATAGGCGACCAGGTCAAACTCGACTGGCCCGGACGCCGAGGTGCCGGTTGGATCCGCACGGCCACCCATTCCACTGCCCCGACCCGCTCCGAGCGCTTAATTGTGCGCGCTGTCCCGGCGCCTCGAAGAGACGGACCGCGTGGGCCCCCGCTCATCCGAGATGCGGTACTCCGGCTCCGTGGGGCGCTTCCCGAACTCGCTCGCCAGCCCGATAGAGGCTCCACCGCGGACGCCCGAGGTTACGATGCGCGGTCGGGAAGACCCGCCTGCGGTGGCGGGTCGATCGACTCACTCATGCGCGAGGTCGGCGAACGCGCGGGCGAGACGCGCGTACAGGGCCCGGAGATCGACGATCATCGGCTCCGCCGGAGAGTCGAGCATCCCATCCAAAGTCTCGAACATCTCCAGGAACTCCGCGCGCGCGCACGGTGCACCGCAGAACACCGTTTCTCGGAACATCATCGCCAAGTCACCGCCCAATCCTTCCAGCGACAACGCGACTTCTGGCGGTCGGAGTCGTGTTCCGCACCGACACCGGGCGGGAAATTCAACCGCACGCTTGACCAGGGCCGGCGTCGATGGCGGCCCGTCGGGTGACTCCGGCCCTTCGCCGTGCATGCGTCGACCTAGTCTTGATCGAGAGTCGGAGCGCCCACATCATCCTTCCGACGAGACCACGACTCTCCGGGGCGACCGAGCCTCCGCCGGCACGGCGTACTATCGGCGGACGGCGCGGGGCACGTGCCCGACCACTCGATTCGAGCGAGGGGGACTCGCCGAGCCCCGACGGGCTCGCGTCCCGGGAGAGGAGCGGTGTAGGCGCTGGTGGTCCTCACCGGTGATAGACACCAGTCGGAGCCTTCCACATCGGCAGAGGGATCGAGTCCGGTTCCAACGTGAACGGCGCCGCCGCCACGGCGGCCGTGGGGCGTGCGGGGCCATGGGCCGCCTGCCCCGTGCGTCGCGCGCGCGTCTCGGGTCGACCGAGCCAGCGGCGGATCGAGTGCCGAACGTCCGAGATGTAGAGATTGTCGTACGGGCATTCCTCGACACAGTCGCCCACTCCGCAGCACTTGGTGGACCGGAACTCTCCCTTCGTGCGGAAGTGGCCGGGCATATCGACGAGGCCGACCGGGCAACCCTTCGCGCAGTCGAGCGTCGTGCAGTCCCGGCAGACCTGCTTGTCGCGGACCTTGAGCTTGAAGAAGCCGATCTTCTGGAACGCCTGGGAGATCGTGCCCGTGTAGCACCATCCCATCGTGACGCAGTTGTAGTTGCCCGCGTACGGGATCGCGACGAACAGGACGTACCAGGCCACGGAGAACGACGCCACGAAGAAGAACACAGACGGATCGTTCCCCTGGATGTAGACGCTCGCGGCGCCGATCGCGTCGAGGTAGGAGAGCACCGAGGTGCCCACGAGCGCCGCCATCACGAGGCCGAGCGTCGCCGAGTACGCGCCAGAGAACCGACTCGAGAGGTACTTTCGGGCGATCGGGCTCGATCGGTTGAACGACTTCATCGAGTCGATCGCCGTTCCCTGGTACATCAGGGGCGCCGTACAGAACACGGAGCAGACGACGCGGCGTCCGAACAGCGCCGACAGGGCGCCGAGCACCACGTACGTCACGAGAACGACCGCGAAGACGCTCGTCGCGAGCGGGTAGGAGCCGATCCCCATCGGCCATCCGAGCACGGGGACTTGGCTGGGATCCGGCGCGGACGGGAACACCAGCGCGAAGTAGATGCTGGGGTAGAACACCGCGAATCCGGCGTAGCAGCCCATCATCAGGAGGAGCCGGATCCGGTTCTCGAGGTTCCGGCTCTCTCGGAACTTGAAGACGACGAGCGCGCCCATTTCGAGCCCCATCATGATGAGGAACCAGGACGAGGCGGCGGCGGTCGCGAAGAACCAGAATCCGTTCGACAACGCGTTGAGGGCGATCGTGCCCGGCGTGCCCGCGAGCGGCAGGAACGGGAAGCCCCCGAGGTAGTCGCTCGGGTCGAGCTGGACGCTCAGCACGGCCCCCATGCAGACCTCGGCGAGGAAGACTCCCGAGAGCAGCGCGAACGTCCAGGCCGGGCGGAGCTGCCAGGGAGGCGACGGCCCGGTGTCGAGTGCGCCGGGCCGGGAGACCGCGAGATAAACGACGACCATCTCGAGGACGATCGAGACCGCGAAGGTCGTCCCATCCCCGAAGTAGACCCAGACGAACTGGCCGACCATCATGAGGCCGTAGACGAACACGAGCTCGACGAGGTACGAGCCGTACGCCGCCGGGAACTGGCGATGCCGGTAGAGGTACTCGAAGAGGTAGACGAACAGCCCGATCATCAGGGCGCTCGAAGCGTAGATCGCGAGGGACGGCCAGTAAGGGCCCCCGAGCGCGGTCGGCGAGAAGAGCATGATCGCGGCCTGAACCAGCAGCACGGCGAGGAAGGGGCGCGGGAGTCGCTTCCACAGCAATCCCGCGGTGAGGAACATCTCCCCGGACATCGTGAAGAGAAACCACGGAGAGTTGACGACCGAGCCGAAGATTCCGAGGGCGCCAGTCGGGAGCGCCGTTGCGCCGCCGGCAAGCAGCAGTCCCCAGCTCATGAGGAACTCGTTGGCGAGGACCAGCGCCGCGATGACCACGGCCATCCCCCAACCCAGCGCGATCGGCTCCGCGCCGAGCGCCGTCGGGGCCGGCAGGGATCCCCGTCCGCGGAGGAGCCCCGCGGCGACCGGGGCGATCGTGGCCACCATGAGGAGCCCGCTCAGCGCGACCCCCGCGACCAACCCCGCCGTCGTGGGCTGAGCGAGGACGACGACCGCGCCGACCCACATTTCGCCCATCATGGCGAGCAGGTAGACGGCAATCCAGGAGCGGGCGCGACTCCGCGCCTCGACCGCGGCCCGGATCAGCAATCCGGTCGCGATTCCCATCGCCACGGCGACGACGACCAGCAGGAGAGTCCGCTCGTCCATGTGGAATCGGTCGCCGCGCCCCCGGCGACGGGCGATTTCATTCCCGGGCCTTAAACACGACGTACCTACTACGGGCGCCGTGGGTTCCGATCACGGGCCCTCGTCGGCGTCCATCGCGCGCCCGTCGACGGGGCGTGAGTCGGAGGGGGATGCGGACCCGCTGACCGGGGACCCGCCCAGCCAGCGGGGGTTGCAGACGGCGAAGAGGAAGACCGCCATCTGCGCGAGGAGGGCGAGCGCGAACAACTCCGCCCGACCGAACGCGATCCACACGTACAAGCCCCCTGCCATCAGACCGAGGGCCAGCAGAAACGCGACCACGTACGCGGTCCACCGCTCGTGGATCGCTTCGTCCCGGAAGAGCGCGAGGAGGAAGAGGGCCACCGCGACCGCCATCAGCACGGCGGCGGCGAGCGTCGTGCCCAGGAGCCAAACGATCCCTCCCAGGGTCGGGGGCGAGCAGACCATGATCGCCGGCTGGAGGAGGAGGAACCGGCGGACGAATCGCGGAAAGTCCGCCCACAGCCAGCGCAGGGTGAGGATCATCTCGAGCGCCATCGGAAACACAAACCAGGGCGAGGTCACCGCGGCGCTCAGTACGGACCAGGTTTGAGACGCCCCCGGGCCGAGCCCCGGAGCGAGCGACCCTGCGAGAAGGCTGAACGACCACCCCATCAGGAATTCGTTGGCGATCACGAGCGCGATGACCGTGGCGACGAACGGCATCCGGGACGTCGGGTCGGGGGAGGGCGAGACGGCACCGGTGCCCCGTCGGAACTCCTGGAGGAACCCAACGAATACGACCAGAACGCTTGCGGACATGATCGCCGCCGCGATCCAGAGCCCGGTGACCACGCCCGAGGTCCCTCCGACGGCGAAGTAGCCCAGCACGCCGGCGAACATTCCGGCCATCATCATCAGCACGAATTCCACCACGCTCGTGCGGAGCGGCCCCTGCGCGAACGCCGACCAGCGTACCGCCACCGCACTGGTGACCGCCATACCAACGGCGAACGCGCCGAGAACGGAGAGCACCCACACCGCGGTCACGGGCCACCCGGAGGGAGTCGGAGGAGACCCAGCCCCCGAAGATCGCAAGGCGCCGCTCGGGCTGGCGTTCGCTTCGGCATCGCTTGGGCGCGGGCGAGCACCCACGCGCACTAAGGCCTTCGCCGAAGGCCGACGGGGTGGGCCGCGTGCCCTCGCGACGCCTCCGACGAGCGGGCTCGCCCCGACGAGCGGTGTCGATCGGCTTCGAGCGGGGGCTGTGTCGACTCGGGGTGCCCGACTCGCCGGGGGGGCGACGACGGTGCCGACGTATCGGAGCGTGCTCACGCGGTTCGGCTCGCGGCTAGGTGGCTGCCG
>Ga0335072_10005237_pt1 | contig 19099 bp, 35 predicted proteins | sample Lox_Sample_21_FD_206725 | JGI IMG/M metagenome (GOLD analysis project Ga0335072, IMG submission 206725) | Soil microbial communities from Loxahatchee National Wildlife Refuge, Florida, United States - Lox_Sample_2.1 | ecosystem: Environmental > Terrestrial > Soil > Wetlands | place: USA...
TCTATTCAGGCGCTGCCCCGGGTACAACCTTCACTGGCGTTGGGACACCATCTGCTATTGTATGTTGAACTGTAATGGTCACGGCGTGCTTCTTCGCACAGGGAGCGAGTGGCGAGACGCACCGGTGCCCTACTCCGCTACCGACGCGCTAAACAATGAAGTCCGCCGACTGACACGAGAAGTGATGGCGTTCCAAAATGCACTTTGGAGTGTCATATCCGGCGACGGCGACGGGGAGTGCGATATGGAGACTCATCGTCAGCATAGGTTTACCTACCATGACGCAGTGTCGCGGGGGAGGATGCGGGCCGACGAAGAACTGCGCTACTCAAAAGAACGCACCGAAGGTTTTCGAGGGTCGATGAACCCGTGAACGAACACTTTGTCTAGCAGCGACCGGGATCTCACATCCAAAGTCTGCACCCCTCCCGGGGCGGCCCTCCAGTTCCTGGAGTTCTTCCGCCACTTGTTCCGGATGCGCTTTTTCTTGGAACGTGGGAACCGGAACTGTTCGTAGCCGACCACTGCAATTTTGGCTGCCGAGTACGGTAAATCCCCTACTTTACACAGCGGACAATCCGGACCCGTATGGTAAGTGAAGGAATGAGATCTCAGGGCGCTGTCCACGAAGTGGGTAAAGGTATGGGGCTCTCTCGTGCGCCCTTTGAGAACGCAAACCTTCATCGCTGACATTTCATCAGGAGTAGGGCGGTAGGTGAGGAATGGGAATTCCGGTTCTTCTACCATTATGCCGTCACCTCCTGCTGCACGGGTACGTCGCCCGGCAGCGGTTTAAGGGTCCAGTTCTTGATCATATGCTCCTGGAACGTGATGTCGCGCTTGAAGGAGTCGATTGCCCACTCGATCTTATGGATCTCGGTCGCGAGCATCCGAGGAAAGTCGGGCTCGCCTTGCTTGACGACGACCAGCTTCTCGATGTGCCGACCGTTTTCCTTGACGAAGCGCTTCTCGGAGAGGGTAGTCACCTTACCGGCCTTGTGGTCGGCCAGGGACTGTTCCGTGCGCCCCAGGGCCTCTTCCAGGGCCTTCTTGTAGGCGATGTTGCCCGCGTTCGAGAGTTCGTACGGTTGATAGCTGCAACCGAAGCACCTGCCGGAGCGGAAGCCGAAGTAGTGGCCGTAGCCATCGGAAATATGAAAACCGTGGTGCACCATATGCTTGGAACCGGTGAGTTTCTGGCGGTTTTGGCAGATCGGGCAGGTGCCGGTGTTCGACAGATCGATCGGCTTCGGGTTCTCTAACGGCTTGCGGCCCTTGATGATGAACGGCTTCAGGAAAACGATCGCATCGTTGATGGCGACAACTTCCTGGAGAGCCGCGATGTAGGTGTTCAGAATAGGGAAATCTTGGAGGAGAGCCGGGCACTTCTGGAGGCGCTGGATGCGGCCTTTGGCCTGGTTGAACTGGCAGTAGCAGTGGACGTCGTTCCAGACCACTTCACGCTCGGTTGGCACGCGGGAATTGAGCTTGTGATAATTCGGGCGGAAGGCGTCGAGCAGCACTTCAAGAGCCTGCTCAATACCGTTGCCAAGCTGATACTTCACCACGTCCTGCATATCGACGTTGTAGATGCTCTGCTCGACGACGGCCTGGTTAAGAACCGCGAGCGCTGTGGACCAACGATCAAAGCGGCTGACCTTGCTCTGAGCCAGGTAATGTTCCAGAATCGGTGTCGTAATCGCCATACTATGTTCTGGCGATCCGAAGCGTTTTTGGGGAACTTTCCTGGCGGATTTCTTTTGAGCCATCGGCTGTCCCGGCTCCTACGGGTGCATCTCGTTCAGGATACACTGAGCCGCGAAATACCCCACCAGTTCGGTCAGGACCTCCAGCCGCGAGGGGAGGGAGGAGCGGCCCCGGGTGTCTAGGACCGGATGGTGCACGATGTAGCGATCCAGTGCGATCGCGTCTTCAATATGAAGCCGTCTGAGAATGGCTCGCGCCGCCGAGATACTGCACGGATCGGTCACATATACAGCCGTGATAGTCACCATACGATTCACTCCGATTTGACGGCTAAGCCGGAAGGCTATAGATGGGTGTAAACGCCGGTCGTCGCGGTGAACACACGCTGCAGGTCTTCGGCGTAGATCCCACGATCTTCGCTGACGACGAAGCCCTTGGCGTTGATGTACTTGATGTCGTAGAGATCGGCGGGAGTGAGGTCAATGCGCACATAGCGGATCTTGGGGGAGATGCTGCGCGGCAGACGGAAGGTGAGGCTGTTGTCGGAGCCGACGAAGTTGGTCGCACCGGTCATCACGCTGAAGCGGTGGCCGCCTAGTTGGGTCCTAATCGTGTTCGCAACGGTCAGATCAGTCATACTACATTCTGGCGAGCCGGGGCCGGATCGGTGAACTTAGGTCAGTGAGTCGGAGCCAGGGTCGCGTCGGTTGCCGTCCGCATCGACCTCATACCCGAGGACCTTTCGGAGCCGATGGAGACCGTCCGGGGAAAGGATCGGGGCGTCGATCATCAAAAGCTGGTAGGCGAACTCCAGTTCTTCGCGGACGCGCTGTGAGATACGGAATCCGGGTTCGTTACGTGAGGTCGTCATGTCGTCTTTGGGGGTACGAGCGTATAACCGCCGTATTTGCCGGTGAATCGTTCCAAAGGTTCCCAGAACGACCATCCACCACCTACCCCGGTAAGCTGGACACGATCCGCAGTCTCGTCCATTCCTACGACTTTGAATTTACGCATAAAGTGGATGTCAATCTCGCGCCACTTCTGGCCGATCGCGATCTCAATACCACAAGGAGCTTTCACGAGGCCTCCTCCGCGAATAGCTTGTAGCCACCCCTCTTACCGTGGAAACGGGAAAGCTGCGCCCAGGTGCGCCGGTTGCCAACCTGGAGCCGGACGACGGCAACGCGCTTGTATTTGGTCCGTACGATCACATCGACCTCCCCGGTATCAATGACCGTAGCGATGCGCGTGAAACGCGGATCGACTTCCTGCCACTTCTGACCGATCTCGATCTTGATTCCGCAAGGCGCGATCATGGGGTCACCAACCATTCGAGCGGTTTCTGTTCCTTGACCATCTGAAGGTAATCTTCGCGCTGCGGAGGAGTAACGTAGGTCTGGATCAGGCGCATGAACTGTGGATGCTCGCGCAGGTACATCTCCAGGAGACCGGTTCTCTTCTCAACCAGGCACATATGGATGTTGGCCATACGGTCGGCCAACTTCACATGGCGGCCCTCGGCGTATAACTCCAACTTATGGTGGATGTTGGCTTGCCGGGCCTTACGGTTCGCGCCGCGTCCGGTGCATGACTCGACAACGTCGGCGACGGTCTTGCCAAAGGCGCACTCGATGTCCGCATAGGTTATTACGGTTGAGCAGTCTTCAAGCACATCGTGGAGGTAACCGGCACAGAGGCTCCAGTCGGGATACCCGTGATGCTTCAGGATCGTGACCACCATATCCAGGTGGAAAATATAGGGCTTGTTGTGCGGCTCGCCGCTGTACATCTGGTCGCCATGGGCGAGCCGCGCGACGAGCCTGGCTACGCTCGGTTTCATTATAGAATCCCCTCCCGCTTGTCGCGGTCGAAGTGGTGCTTCATATGCTTCTGAATAAACGGCCAGCACAGGCCCAGGACGAGGCCGTCGAACACGACCATCTCGATGAAGCCGACTAAAAGTTCGAACTCCCAGTGTGCGGAGTCGTGTAAGAGCGACCAGAAAGTTTCATGCATGATGATGACCTCCATGGAATTTAAGGTTTACCGGCATCGGCTTGACCACATCCCGCAGCCTATCGGAAGAATCCATCATGAGCCGGATGCCGTGTTCATTAAGAAACTCATGCTGGCGTGCACAGTTGAGGAAAAATACTCGTACGAGAGGCGCACTGGAGCGAGTCATTGCCTGCATCACGTATGCTTCAAGCTGAGGCTTGAGGTCAGTATCCGTGAAGATGATGGTGTCAACATCATCGAAGCGAAATCCGATGCTTTGCGGAAGAGACAACACAAGCACCCCGCGTTCCGCGTTGCGAAACAGTATCATGCCGTTCGGGCCGCTCTCCGGGGTGGGAGACAACTGGGGCGATATGAATACCGGGAAGCCCCACTTTTTCAGTTGCTCCACCATCTGGCCGCACATCGCTGCACGAGTGAAAACAATGGTCTTCGTAGCGGACTCAAGGAGGGTCCGCTGCATCGTCCGATCGAGCCCGGTAGGCTCGTGAATAGCTCCGATAATCCTCATCTCATATCCATTCTGGCCGGTGGCCCGGCAATCGGGGAGATTACTTGCCAGAGCTTCCAAATCCGCGATCGCCGCGAGCGCTTCCCGGGAGATCCTCGACGATGGCCACATCCGTGGTCATCACTTCCCGGGGCAGAAGTTGGGCGATCTTGTCTCCGGCCTTGATCTGGTAGCCGCTCTCTTCCTTCTGCTGCCAGTAGCGCACCAGTTCAGCATCACAGGCATTGAGTGCGGTGAGGAACTGCTCTGTCCATCCACTGGGGGGATTGAGGCGGTTGACCCGCGCGATATAGTCAGCACGAAGCCCCGACTCCATATGCGCGGCGTTCCGCAATGAGGCCAGGGTCTCGGGACGTAAGTGTTTCGGTGGTCCGGTCAATTCCATCACGACGCCGATTTCGCCGCGATAACCCGCGTCGATGATCCCGGCCATGGTCTGGATGCCGTGCTTGGCCGCCATACTGGAGCGGTCCCGCACTTCGAGACCGAACTTTCTTGAATTGTTGTACCAGCCGCCACTGAATCCGATATGTCCCGGAGGCGGATCTTGGTAGCCGAGCGCCACGGTCACGGGGTCCACTTCCACATAAATCGCAGCGATGCCGGTGTGGACCAGGACGGGTTTGTGGGGCTTAAGGAAGGTGTCCTCAAGCGCGTAAACATCGAATCCAAGGTCTTCACCGGCGTGCGCGACGGTAGGGGCCTTGGCACGGGAATCGAGGAGCTTCACCAAAAGTTTTTTCATGTAAGGTAATACTCCAAGTCCTCTTCAGGTCGAAATTATCCAGAAAAATTATCAATAATTCAGGTCCCGCACGGGTCTCGGTATTGACCTTTTGTGAGGGATTAAATGGACAACGTCCGGAAGTACGTTTCACTACAGGAGCGCGTCGCACAGGCTGAACAGATCGCCAGGGAGAACGGAGGGCTGCTCCCCCGTTTCTCCGTATTGATGGAGCACTGGCCCGCGCTCGCCCAGGCGATCGCACGCGGAAAGGTAGCTTTTTCTCACATTCCGAGAGAACCCAACCTCCACCGCAAACTGGAAGACCACGTTCGGGCAGCCGAAGAAATTGCTCAGAAAAATAACGGTTTACTGCCCTCTTATAGTGATCTTCTTCAGATGGATCGGCGGCTGGCAGAGGTCGTCCGCGATCGGCCCGAAGCGTTCAAGCACATTCTTCGCGCTCGCACGATTCATCAGCAGAAGCTGCGGGCTGACCGTGTCGCCGAGGCGGAAAGGCTGGCTGAGGCAGCGGGCGGCGTTCTTGAATGCACCGCCGAGTTCCAGCGCCAACACAACGCCCTGGTCATGTACATGCGTCGGCACCCGGATGCCTTCGCCCACATACCGAGAAGACGGCGTACGACCCGCGTCCTGGAGCAGCATGTGCGCGACGCGGAGGCCCTGGCGGCTTCTCGCGGCGGTAGCCTCCCCGCACCCGGCGCACTCCGCAAGATAAACACTCCGCTCAATGAGGCGATTCGGAGACACCGTGCCGCGTTCGCCCATATTCCCCGGGAAGGCAACACACGTCTACGTGGCGACGATCTAATCGCCTACGTCACAGTTGCCGAGGACCTGGCTCGCCAGAATGGCGGCATCCTGCCCCATGCCGGAGCGCTTCGCAAGCTCAACAACAACCTGCTCAGTACCATCTACCGGCACCCGGAGATGTTCGCTCATATTCCTCATGAAGTACGGGACAGTCGCGGGAACGTCGTCGAGATCCGCAATAGCAAGTCAACCGAAGAGAAGGGAACCGAATCATGAATGCACTCAACGCGATCGCTGCCATCTATCTGCTGTACTTCTTCCTCATTGTGTTCTTTGCCCTCGTAGTGTTTTCAATTGCCGACTTAAAGGTCAATACAGACAATCAACGATTTGCAAAAGGACTTGCCGATCCGGGCGAAATGCTCTTCCAGCGCTTCGCGGCAATGGGTGCTTTTTTCTACTGGATGCGCTTCGCCATTTTCGCCGATGCGGTCATCACGACGATAGTCGAAGCCGGAATTTACTGGAACCGTGTCGGAAGCCCCCGGCTCCTCCTGGGCAGCATATGGGTCTCAAGCATCGTTGTTGTCATCGCAATTACGAGCTTTTTGGATGCCATCTCCGCCTGCCGTCATTGTCTCCAGCGCAGGTATGGCGTAGGAGGGGATGGGGCCGATATTCCCTCCGAAGAATCACACCCCGTAGAAAAAGAAAAACCTTCCGAATAATCGGACCTCTCGCGCCTCACAGTATCTACCTTTGAGGGGAAATTTGTACCATGACGGATCAGCACATTCGACTATTCAAAATAGCGGACTACCTCTCCAACGGGAGCCCGAACCGTAAAGCAAAGGTCGGCGCGGTGCTTTACGACCTCGCCACCGGCGAACCTCTGGCGGGTAGCTGCAACACCCTGACAACGGGGATGCCTCTCGACCGCGAGGACTTCCACCAGGCTCCTCTGAAGGCCATGGTGTGGGAGCACGCTGAGCGCAATACCATCTATGCTGCCGCCCGCAACGGCATATGTACGCGGGGCACCGGCATGGCCGTTAACTGGTATCCCTGCGCCGATTGCGCCCGGGCTGTAGTGGCTGCTGGGATCACCGAACTGGTGGTCGAGGAGCCGGATCTTGAGAGCGATGAGCGGTGGAAGGAGAATTGGCTGGCCGCCGCTATCATCCTCGAAAACGCTGGGATCAACGTCATCATGCTACCGCCAACGCGGTGGACGAAGCCTACGCCGGAGAAGTCGAAAGCTTCCGGCATCGTCATCCACTTCCCCGGCGCGGATAGTGTGCGCCTCGAACCGGTTGAAACGACCTTGGAGCCAATCGCATGACCAAGAAGAATTTGAGCAAGACAAGTATGACCCGGCAGAGGGTAGAGGACCTTCGCATCTTTGTTATCGTTCCGGAGACCGTACAGGTTGACCTGGAGGGGCATCTGGAGACCATTTCTATGCCCTCCGGTCGTCTGATGGCCCAAGCCGCGCATGTCGTTTCGAGGATGCGCGTGACATTTGCATCCACCTTTAAGGGTGTACCGATCACGACGATCGTGTACGGCGTACGCAACTCGCGTGAACTTGCGAAACTGCAACGCGAACTGTGGGCTATCGAGTCCGATAAGCCACTGCTCCGCACAGTAGCCTTCTATGACAAAGACTACACATTTTACGGCACCGGGTTCGACGTATTGACCGCCGTGTGCACAACACCGGTTCTCCGTGAACAGGTTGATGACATCCTCGGCCATCTGGAGCTTGCGAAGTGACCCAATCCAAAGAAGCGAACGTATTTGCAATCCACGGCGCGGAACCGGAAGTCCTCGCCTACGCCATGGCGAAGTACTCGCGCTCCTCTCTTTCGATGAAGGAATCGATCGCCGAGATCAGCAGCCAGAAGGCCAGTGATTTCCTGAACACCTTCTACTTCCAGTATGGGCACCGATCCATCGCCGACCTGGCTCACGTACCGTTGGCTCTTGAAGGCATCTCGCTGCTGGCTGCGATCGAGGTCGAAGATGAACAGCGGTGGGACGGCCAGGAGCGCTCGACGCGCTACCAGGACTTCTCGAAGCGCGAGGTTCATGTACCGGAGACCTTCGACCACAAGGAACTTGCGGTCTACCACCGGGGCATTAACGAACTCTTTGACGGCTACGACGAACTGTTCCGCGCTACAGAGCAGCGTTTCAAGGCCGAGAATCCGATGCCGGAAGGTATGGACCCCGCTGCCTACAAACGTACCATCCGCGCCCGCGCCTTTGACGTGGCACGCGCGTTACTGCCTATGGCAACGCTAACCTCGGTCGGTCAGATTACCAGCGCCCGTACGCTCGAAGGCCAGATTTCCCGGATGCTCGCGAGCCCGTATCTGGAAGTGCGCGAGATCGCGGACAAGATAAAGCAGGCGGCCATCGTCCCCGCCTTCCGCGCCGACGAGGAGTCACTGAGCGACGCGATTGACGAAGTCAGCGGGTACATCCCACCCGAGGCTACCAAAGCGCTACGTGAACAGATTGTTCGTTCGGCGGCCCTGGCACCGACCCTGGTGAAGCATACGGAACCCGATACGTTCCGTGGTCGCATCGCCGCGATCGCTCGGGACTATCTGGAGGATATGGAACTTCAGAGCCCGGAAATTCGGCGGCAGGCTGTCGAAACCACATGGTCGAGGCCCGAGGAGACTGAGACTGAGATCATTGCGACCATTCTCTACGAGCATTCGCAATATTCTTACCTGTTCCTGCACGGATGGGTGACTACCTGGTCCTGCGATGAACGAGCCGCGTTTCTCGCAAGCGTGCTGGCGGCTCGGGGCAAGCACGACGAACTGCCTCGGGCGTTCAGGACGGGCGGCATTATCTTTGACATCCGCATGGACATCGGCGGGTTCCGCGACATGCACCGGCACCGGCGCACCAACCAGTTTTTCAAAAAATATGGAGCCGGAGGCGTCCGGATCACCGCACTCGACGATGGAAGTGCACAGCAGCAGTTCATCTATAACGGCGTGATGCGTCGAGCAACCGCCGCTTACCACGAACTGCGCAATCTACTTGCCGAACAAAACAAGCCGGTCGTTGACGCCGATTACCTCCTCCCCCTGGGCACCGAGCACCGGTTCCTGATGAAGATGAACCCGGCTGAGGCGGCCTACATCGCGGAACTTCGCACGCAGCCTGCCGGACATATCTCCTACCGACGCGTGGCGTGGGCACTGTACCAGGCACTTCGATATGGTGCTCCGAGTTTCGATGGGATCGCCGACCGCGTCATCGACCCGAATCACGCAATCGACTTCTTCAAGAGGTAAGCCATGAATGACATTATCGACGACACTCCCGGCGTAGACGAACTCAACCGCAGACCGTTCGCTTGCAGCACAGCCCTTGTGCTCTGGAGGCCACCGACGCCCGCCGTTGAGGGAGAAGTCGTTCCCAAGGATGGGCCGTCCGATCTCGAAGGGGACCGCTGGTTCTGGGAGTTGGTTCAACAAGGAGAGAGCCGCGCTTCCGTAGCCGCTGGCCTGGGGCCAATCCTCGTTCGCTACCTCGACAGGTTGCGTGCCGCTGCCGGAACGCCCACCACGCTCGATGTTCTGGAGCGAGACGGCGCTCACCCGACGCACAAGGACGTGCTGAAGACCGTTGTGAGCTTCCGGTTCCCCGAGATCCGGCGCATCACAAACGAGGTGGTGGTTCGTGGCATTACGGAAGGCGCGAGATCGCTCCTCAAAGAGGAGCGCAACGTGATGAGCCGGACAAAGAACGATGTGAGGCCGTTTCCGATCCTTGTCAAACCGTTCGGGGACACCGTCAAACGCACGGTCGGTTTCACGTTGCACCAGGAGTACGCCAAACCGCTAACCGTGGAGGTCCAGTAATGGATCGAGGCATAGACCTGTCTGAACGGGCTCCGCGCATCTACGAAGAACGTTGTCCAGAATGCGATAGCTTCATGACGAGTGATTCGGCGTTCGGTTGTACGCCGGGAGGCTGCGCTACCAAACCTTCACGGCACCCGGCTACGCTCGAACTCCGCTATTGGCCTGATCCAGCGCTGAGCGCGGTGTGCGAATCGATCGCGCCCCATGAGTTCGGTCCCGAGATCGAGAACCTCGGCAACAAGATGATCGCGCTCGTCAGGAAACTCAACGGCTTGGGTCTGGCGGCTTCGCAGGTCGGCGTACTCAAATGCGTCTTCGTGATGGAGCGTTCACAGCAATCCTCCCTGACGCTCTGCAATCCGATTCTCGAATGGATCAGTGAGAGAGGCGAAGTTGGTGCCGAGGGATGTCTTTCCCTGCCCGGCATCTACGAGGACGTGTGGCGGCATTCAGAGGTCATTGTCTCCTATCAGTCCCCATACGGCGAGCCCGGGAGACTGGAACTCTCTGGCCTCGAAGCCCGTGTGGTGCAACATGAGATCGACCATCTCGATGGAATCAACTTCTACTCCCCCCAGAGGATGAACCGCAAATCCAGGAAGGCAATCGAGTCCGACTGGAGGAAGTTCGCCTCCCGCAACATCGCGCGATCACAGAAGTTACTCGCGGCTCAATAATTCCCCTTCCCGGCGCACTTGAGTAATTCCTCTTAGGGAGGTTTCATGTGAGCCGCCGTAGAGATATTACGCACGCCGAATTGAATACCGGGACGGTGCGCCAGCGCTTCAACCGCCGCTACCGCAAGCACCCCAAACCGCAAACCCTTCCAAAAAGAGGAGATTACTGCCTCGATTGCGGAAAGGATGGCTACAAGACCGAGGAGGCCGCCCGCGAAGCTCTCGGCAGGATGGCCCGTGCCGGAAAACTGGTGGAAGCCGGGTCCTTCGCAGTTCGCCCCTACATCTGCCCGCACGGCTGGTGGCACTTCGGGCGCAACCGTCAAGTCATTGAGCGTTTCCGCAAGCACGCGAAGCAGCAGACTTCACCAGTTTGATCCCGGCTCGCCAGAACGCTGCAGGCAACACCGACGCACGACCTAACCCTAAGGAGACCGATCCACATGTCAGCAACAGCCATTGCAGTACCCAATCCCGAGCCTACAGCCTTCATCATGGTTGGCGCGGTCGAGATCAACCGGCCTGAACCACAGAACATCCAGGTGCTGGGGCGGAAGGATGCGTTCATAACCAACTTGCTTTGCGGTCATGACTGGAGTCGTCCTTACACGTCGCCAGAGTTCGTGTATCCCGCGTCTTACCATGCCCACCAAGCCTGCACGAAATGCGGGACCCGGCGTCTATTCGACACCGGTACCTACACCGGAGGCCCATTGTTCCGAGAGGTGATCCGGCAGGGGCGCTAAGTTCGCCGATTCCGGTCCGGCTGCCCAGATCGTAGTATGAGCGACAAAAGACAAAAGCTGACGCCCCGCCAATGCGAGGTCCTCGATTACGTGAAATGCTGCGGACCTGTCGGCAGCGGCAGCGACGGCTCTATTCTTCGCGCTCTAGCCAAGAAGGGGCTCGTGGTCATGCACTACAACCAGGCCCCGGGGTACGTCTACTACACCTGGACAGTGGCAAAGTGAAACTCACTGTTCTCAGCTACGGCGCGGGGCAAGATTCCACGGCCATCCTTTACAGGTTGGCCCTCGACGAGGCTTTCCGTGCGAAGTACGCGCCGGGAACCCTCGTCGTTGTCTGTTCAGACACCGGCAACGAGCATCCCGAGACGTACGAGCACATCGAGTTCACGAAGACCTTCTGCGAGGCCTACGGGATCGAGTTCCATCACCTGACGGCGGAGCGAGGATTCCATCTTCCATCCTGGATCGGGCTTGAACAGTTCTATGCCTCACACAACGCGATCGGATCAAAAGCCTACCCGAAGTCATGTACCGATCAGCTTAAGGTAACGCCACTCTACAAATTTCTCAACTCTTGGATTAACGACAATTTCTTCCCCGGCGAAGACCTGAGCCAACGTAAGCAGGCTCTTTACCGGTTCGCCGAAACCAACGGCAAGATCGATATGCTGATCGGGATTGCGAAGGGTGAGGAGCGCCGGATCTCAAACGCCGCGACCGGCAACAAGTGGATGGATTTGAATATCCACCGGGTTTATCCCCTGGTCGAAGAGGGGCTCGACCGTCAGAACTGTCAAGATTTAATTGACAGTTACGGACTGCCGTGTCCACCTCCCTCCAACTGCATCTTCTGCCCGTTCAAGGATGAGCGAGAGGTCCTTTGGACGGCCTTGACATATCCCCGGTCGTTCGATCGCTGGGTCGAACTCGAAGCCAACAAACTGGCGGCGAACGCGAGCAAGGGGAAAGACAACCACGCCGTGTTCCGGCATCGCACTCTGCCGCAGGTTCTTGCCGACGCACGTATCAAATTCGCCGACTGGACCTACGAGCAGCTTTCCGATTACCGGTTCTCGCACGGCCATTGCGTCGCCAGCGCGTATTGAGGTTGCGGACGAGTACACAGTAGTAACCATTAGGAGTTTTTCAATGGAAATCCCAAGCACCGCCGCATTTCGTGTTGACGTCCGCCGCACCTGGTTCGGCTTCATCCGGGTTTCTCTACAAGGCCAATACAGGCCGGGACGTTGGATGACGATCGACCGCTACTACACCCGCAGCCTGTACCGGAAACCGAAGAACGCGCATTCATGGGTCTGGGATTTTCTGATCCAGATTGGCGTGCTCGGAGTCCCGGTCTTCGTCGAAAACGACTGGAGCCCGGCATTCCACGAGCAGAGCATCGATCGTCTACACCGCTCCGGCGTGGAGAAACCGGAGGAAGCCGTTGCATAGAGAAGACAACAGCAAATTCGTGCTTTACATTGAACCCCGGCTTGATGAGAAGCTCGCGGAGCCGGTTGACGACGACCTTACAGTCAAGCTACAGGCTGCCTTTGAACGGGCTATCGCGGGCTCGGCGAACTACTCAGAGGTGGGGGCACCTGCTCAGTTTCATCCCGGTAGCGGTTGGATGGGTTGGCACACTACGGATTCCGGTGTGGAGTCAACCTGTCGCGACTACCTTTTACCTAATGGCCTCATCACAAATAGTCTATGCGTTCATTACGTGCGCTGGTACCGCAACTCGATCCCGGCGTGCGACATGGAGAAACTCCGGACCTTATGACCAAACAGGCACGCAACAACTTCGTCTCGGCGCTCGCCCTTATCACCTGGGCCGGGACGCGGTACTATGCTGTTGAGATCGTTCGGTACACGGCTCAGAAGGTGTGGGTGGCCCTGAACCATGCCTTGAGCCCGTGCCGGGTGCGGCTGCCGTCCGGGAGCGTCCACCACCGCGAAGGGCCTCCGTTTCTGGTGCCCAAGCAAGCGATCCGGTATGTGGACGGAGAGAAGTGCGAGCGGAGCGAGTACGAGGGGGCCGCCTACGGATATGGAGGAAATGTCGATGCCCGACGTTGAAAACGGCGAAACATGAAGAGCGGATGCGACGATTGTGACGCTCCGTGCTTTAACTTACGAGGAGAAACCATGCATCTTTTTCATCGCTACGGCAAATGGACCGACCCCAGAACAGTTCTGAGGATTGAGGTCGTAACCAAGCTATGGACCCTTGAAAAGAACACCGAGGAGGTGCTCTTTCAAACCCGCCAGTGTACGGAATGTGGTTACGTGCACTTCCGCACCATCTCCACGCATATGACGGATGTCGAAATTCTCGCGACGCGCGGACCTCGCCGATTAAGGACCGCCGCGCCAGAATGATTTAGAGGCGTAAAATATGGCTCAATGGTTTCACAATCTGCGGCTCATCAGACGATTTCCCGGCTCGGTTCCGACCGTGGAGGGGCTGTGGTTCGTCGATCCTGCGGCACCGGATCACTTAGGAAAACTGGATCGCGCCCGAAAGATCCTGGCCGCCTCACGCGCGGCTGATCCGGAGGCCACCTGGGAGCTTGAGACCCGGGGTGAATCCGGGGTATGGCACAAGATGGAGGATACGGATGTCGTACGACCGCAGCTTTAATCGGGGGGTGTATCCGAACATCGCGTTTGTCTGCGACGTGATGGACGCCCAGGTCCGAGTCGATCCCGTGGACATCGAGCAGGAGCCTATTCCGGTGATCTTCTGCGTCGGTAGCTATGGCGAGCCCTCTGCCGGATTGTTCGCTTTTGAGGCGACACCCTCGTTCGGCTCGCCGGAGGAACTTGAAGAGTTCTGCCGCGTTAACCGCGCGAAATACGAGGAGTACGCCGAAATGGAGACGCTCCCGCAGCGGCTGTTCTGGGAGGGTTCTGATGCTTCTTAATTACGCACTTCCGGTGCGGCTTCAAACACCGCTGTCACGCGATACGCAGGCAGCCGAGTGTAAGCTAGTTACCTTCCCGCGTACATGGCGCTTCACACTGTGGAAAGACGGCAGCCTCACTGAGAACGGAAGTAGGGTCGGCTCTTTTCACAGCCTGGGTTGGGTCGTACAGAAAAATTGCGAAGATCGTCTGGGCAATAGACCTGGACCGGAAATGGGACCACGTGGTTATTGAGGTTTCAACCCGCTACGATCATAACCGCTTCGAAACCGATGTGCGCCAAGTAGGGGAAGAGAATTGACAACCATTGAGGAATTTTTGAAGAAAATCGACCAGGTGGACCAGGTGATGTTTCTACGCCGTTTGGCGGAAACGTCCGGCGATGCGGTGATCCGCGTTATCGGCCAGCTTGAAGACGAGCACAAGTGTGGGAAGGTACTGCTCTGGGTCACGGGCCAGGACTGGAATGTCTGGTTTGTTGGTTATTACCTCGAAAAGATCGATGATGTCGAAACGCGGATTTACAAGGCGAAACGTGTTGACCCGAAAGACCTGGCGACCTTCAAGTTTGACCCGGCTGTGGTTGAGGCCGCCGTCAAAGTCGCGGTCGCCGAGGTTGAAGCGAAGCGGGTTATTGCCAAGGCGCTGCAGGAGATCGCGGCGACGGAGAGCCGGTTGATCGAAGCGGAAGACCGATTCCGCAATCACGATCAACACGCCAAGGCCGCTGGATGCGCCCGGGCTCGCGCCGAACTGATGCCGATACGCGACATTCTGAAGGATTCTACCTCAAAAGTTCACCAATCTAACGACAATAACCCAGAATGAATTATGGCGACCTCCATTACACCACCCCGCGCCCCGACCGTCCCGGCTACCAAGCCGACATGCCGGTATTTCTACCGCTGCCAGGACTGCTTGAGCGTAGCCGTGACCGAGATCGAGCTTACGGCGGTCTACGACTACAAATCCACAACGCCCCACATCGCCCACTACGCATTCTGCGATGCATGTGAGGGTGAGGTTGAGTACATGGGAAAGGCCTATCGCAAACTCTTGCTCTCAACCGAATTCCGTTGTCCGTGCGACGGGCGCTGTACCGGCGCTATCGGCCCGTCTTGCGACTGCCAGTGCGGCGGCGAAAACCACGGCACCGGCAGGCTGGTCGAGGTTGTGACTCATGCCGGTGCCCTACCCAGCCTCCGCATTCCACCCGACGCCGTTCGGATCGCCGAGGAGTTCCGCGCGGCCAAGAAGGCCGTGTCGGCGGCGTGGGAGGCTCGGTTCGGGAGTCTATTTACACGGAAGCGCCGGGGGGAATTCCTTTACGATCGAGAGTTCAGATTCTACTGTTATGGAGCCCGGCTGTGGGCCATGTACACGAGGGCAGCGAAGGGGAAGACGCATAAGGGACGTATGAAGGCCCTTGCCGCTGTACTGGATGAGATCAAGAATAACTGAGGAGGATATGTGATCTACAAGGTTGTTTTCACTGACGGACATTCCGTTGACGTTGACGTCGTCGAGTTCGGCGCTGATTCGATGGGTGCCGTAATGGATCACCTGGCGAAGAAACATGGCGGCGTGGCGCGAATCGATCCCATTAGCACGCTTTGAGTAGAAGACCTCAATGGCATCTAAGCGCATACCTGGCCGGTGGACAGTCGGGCGGACGCCGACCGGCAACCCGAACCGGATTCCGAGGGGAGCACGTCGCCTCTTCACGGAATCCGATATGCAGAAGTGCACTCGCTGTTCCGCACCTCGATGGATTCACGAGAAGCAATGGGGCCTTGTCCCGGACCACCCATTCATGGAACCGCAGACCCAAGGAAAGTAAATCATCGGCGAATCTTCACCGACCTCGATCCGGGTGCCCAGTATGTAGTATGAGGAAAACGATCACAGTCCGCAGCCTTGAAGTTCTGGCCGAGAAGCTGAAGCCGTACAACAACAAGCTCGCCAAGCGCGGGATCGCGCCGGTAACGATCGCCTCCTCCGCCCTCAAGACCAAGAAAATCATGATCGGCGAGAACGCCTTCCTCGAACCGGTCTTTGTGACCATCTATTGGTACGAGGTCGAGCTTGAACTCGCGGTCGAGAACCTCGGCTTCGCGAACACCACTCTCCTCGGCTTCGTCGAGATCACATCCCTCGGCGACCTGATCCTGCACCCCATGGCTGACGGCGCGGAGCCGATCCTTGAGGCTTTCCGTGGCACCGAAATCCGCTGCGAGCATTGCGGATCGGCTCGCAAGCGCAAAAAGACCTTCGTCTTTCAGAAGGACGACAAGGTCCTGATGATCGGCAAGGACTGCGCCGAGGAGTACTTCGGCCTCGACTTCGCCCAGGCCCTCAACGAATTCATCAGCTTCGATCCCCAGGGTGGTGGTGATCCTGATTCCGAGGAGTTCTTCGGGGGCCGGGGCTACAAATGGTTCTTCGATCGCCAGGAGTTCCTGGCCGCCTGCCTGATGGTCATCAAGGACCGGGGGTTTGCAGGCAAGAACAGCAACAACCCGACCGTCTCGATCGTGAGCCGCGTCATGTACCCGCCCGAGGAGCGCTTCCAGACTCCGGACGATCGCAAGTACATCGCCCAGTTCAAGCAGGAAGGCCCGAAGCTCATTGAGCAGCTTGAGGGCATCTTCCAGTACTTCCACACGCTTGAGACGAAGGACTCGTTCCTGCTCAACTGCAAGGCGGCCCTGATGGCCGAGGACTACAACCGCGAGGGGCTGCTGGCCTGCGCCGTCAACGCCTACTTCAAGGAAAAATTCAGCGAGATCGACCGCGCCCGCCGCGCCGCCTGGGAAGCGAAGAAGGCTGCCAAGGCCGAGGCGGGGTCCTCGACGACCCACTACGGTGCGATCGGCGAGCGCATCGAGGTCGAGGTCATCTACGCCGAAACTAAACAGATCGAGTGCGACAGCGATTTCAGCTACGGCGACACGATCAGTTTAATCAAGTTTTTCACTGACAACGGCTCCGAGGTCAACTGGTTCACTACCGCATCCAGCTACAACTTGGAGCAGGGTCAGCGCTACCTGCTGCGCGGCACCGTCAAGAAGCATGGAGAGTTTCGCGGTGTAAAGAGCACCTCGATCAAGCGCGGCAATATTAAGCCCCTGGGCGCGGACGGCAAGGTGACTGCGCCCCTGGCTCGCGTCGAGGCGATCGGAAACGACGCGCGGATTCTTTGCCCGCATTGCTGGGGCGGCCTTGCTCCGGCAGGCGTGGACGCATATATGCCGCATTGCTGGACGCCAGAAGAGATCGAGAAGCTCCTCGCCGAGGATAAGGGCGAGCCCCGCAAGTGCACCCACTGCCGGAAGAAGTTCCTGCTGCCGACGCGCGAGGCCGTGGCTGCCGTCTCGGCGACGGAAGTTTAAGGATTCGGTGATGTTCTACCTGGGTGAGGATGCCCTGGAAGCGGCGCAACTGGCCGAAGCTGGTAGGAGACCTTAAATCGAGGTAACGAAATGGTGATGTTCTTCAGGTATGCGACAATCGAAATCCCGGCTCATACCCCCTTAAAGCGGTGCGTAGATCACATGGAGGAGACATTTTGTATCCCACTCTCGGTCCGCGCCCGGATTCCGGCGTATATAGATGGCCGGATACGCGGCAGTGATGCGGTTTGGGTGTTCACGACACACAGCTACGCCTACTACCTGAATCAAAAACAAGGCGCTCAATTGCAGATGTCGAACGTCGAGATCAGACGAGTGCAGGGCTAAGTTCGCTGAAATAACCTCAGTACGCCAGAATGAAATGAGAGGAATTCACATGGAACCCGGTACGCAGGAATACTTTGATTTTATGGCGTCGAAAGTTGCGGAACGCGACCGAGAAAGTGTTGCCCAGTTGGAGGTGGAGGGACTTGTCACCCAGTGGGATGTGGTTGTCGCCGCTAAGCGGACCGAGAAAGAGGCGCAGGAGGCGCATAAGCAAGAGCGCGATCGTTACAAGGCCATGTTGGCCGAAGCGCTGGGGGTCACGGTCGGGATGCGTGTGACGCGTACCAAAGAACGTAGCTGGCGCGACAAGACACTTGTCACTCAGACCTTCGAGGTTACGGGCTGGAAACTGACTGTAAGCCCTGCGATGCTGAGTCTACATGGTCGTACGATCCGCAAGGATGGCACCCTGGGTGAGACCCATGAGATCGGGTCCCGCTGGGAGCGCGTGAAGGAAGTCGCGAAGGCATGAGGCACACCAGTAATAATATCGGTAACCACAAGCCAAATGGTGGGGAAGGACTGACCGCGCAGGATCTTTACGAGCTTCTGCGCATCCTCACCAGGACCGAGCGACGGAACAGCTACGTTATGGTAGGGGGTATCGATGTGATTGGGATGGGCGTCTCCCAGAGCGACCAGGCGGAGTACGGAGAGGTGAAAGTCCATCTGTTGTTAGACGGGGATGCTCAAGAAAAATTACTGTAAGCTTTAGCCTATTGACACACATATAAACCCGGCATCAATTTTATCGATATACCCTCTTGATCAGGCGGTACCTGTCCGGGGTATATTAGCCTGTATGCAACCCTTAAGTGCTTTGAATCGCTGCCGGGACCCTCCTGCTCGTGTCCCGTCCCTTCGTCTCCCCCTCGGTCTCCCCGCCAAGATGACTTCCGGCCCCTTCCGGAGACTTGGTATTTCCATTCCGCCAATGTCGGTACTGGCGGAGAAAGAACTCTATCGCGATGACGACTCGAAGACAAGGCAGTCCCCGGGCAAAAGACCAGAACAAGCCGGATGATCCCAAAGACTCATCTTCGGTATCCCCGGCCAAAGCCCCCGCCACGCCGGATTCCAGCAACGCCAGGGTCATTGTAGTCGAACCGTGCCCACATTGTGACAAAAGCGATTTCGGCAGCAACGCCGAGCGCGGGAGGCACATGCTGGCAAAACATGGAATCCCGGGATCGTCACCCACCGCTCTTCAACGACGCAAACAGAAGGCCCACGATGAAGACTCGCCCTCCCAATCCTCCGCCGCAGCGAAAGGAATCGGCGGTTCACCAACAACAGACGGAATCTCGGACTTCGCGTTGGGAAGACTCCTGGGGCAAATCGAAGAAATTATCGCCCGAACTGCGGAGG
>Ga0335072_10005238_pt1 | contig 19098 bp, 22 predicted proteins | sample Lox_Sample_21_FD_206725 | JGI IMG/M metagenome (GOLD analysis project Ga0335072, IMG submission 206725) | Soil microbial communities from Loxahatchee National Wildlife Refuge, Florida, United States - Lox_Sample_2.1 | ecosystem: Environmental > Terrestrial > Soil > Wetlands | place: USA...
TCGAGCTGTTCCTCGCGCACGGCTTCGACAACGTCACCGTCGCCCAGATCACCGAGCGGGCCGGGCTGACCCGCCGGACGTTCTCGCGCTACTTCACCGACAAGCGGGACGTGCTGTTCGCCGACTCCGAGCAGCTCCCGGCGGTTCTGGCCGCCGCCGTCGAGCGGGCCGACCCCGGCCTCGCCCCGTTCGCGGCCATGCTGACCGCACTCGCCGAGGTTGGCGGCCTGGTCGCAGACGCGCACGCCGCCGAGCGCCGCGCCATCGTCCAGGCCAGCCCGGAGCTGCAGGAACGGGGGCTGACCAAGTACGCCGCCGTCACCAGCGCGCTGGCCGCGGCGCTCGAGCAGCGGGGAGCCGAGGCGGCGACCGCCGCGCTCCTCGCGCCGGTCGGCACCGCCATCTTCCGGGCCGCCTTCGACCGCTGGGCGGAGCAGCCCGAACGCGCGAGCCTGTCCGACCGTATCCGCGAGACTGCGGCCCAGCTAGTCGCCAACATGCAGCCCGCCGCCCCGCCGAGCAGGCACCCCAGCCGACCAGCCGGGCGGGCGACCTGACACCGCCCCGGTAATCTCTTGCTCGACACCCGCAGGGCTTGTCGGTGTTTTGCGCGCCTGCTGGTTACTGCTCATCCAGGAACAGGCGGGCGTGCTTGAGGAACAGGTCCGGGTACTGGAAGTGGGCGCCGTGGCTGGCGTCGGGGTAGAGGACCAGTTGGGCGTTCGGCAGGAACTGCTGGAGGATGTAGGAGTTGATCGTGGCGATGATCGTGTCGTCGGTGCCGTTGACCACCAGCACTGGAGCCGTGATCGACTTCAGGATCCGGTAGGCGGGGTCCTTCGCCGCGCCGTAGGCCCTGATCGCGGTGCGCTGGGCAAGAACGGACTGCTCGGAGAACGGTGAGTCGCGGTCCCTGCGCGCGACGATCCGATCGACGTACTCGCGACCGAGCTTCTGGCTGGTGTCGGTCGGCGCGAACAGGATCGGCAGCCACATGTCCTGCTGCCGGGGGTAGGTCATGCCGAACAGCGCGGCCGTCTGCGGCGGTGTCTCCCCGATGCGCTCGCCGCCGCGCGGGCCGGTGCCGACAAGCACGAGACGACGGACTAGGTCCGGACGCTGGATGGCCAGTTGCTGAGCAACCAGACCGCCCATCGAGTGGCCTAGCAGGTCGACCTTCGCGAGGCCAAGCGCCTCGATGAACCCGGCCGCGTCTGCCGCCATCTGCTCGATCGTGTCGGGCACCAGCCCGCTGGTCGAGGCGACACCTGTGTTGTTGAACAGGATGACTTCGCGGTCGGCAGCGAACCCGTCGCTCAGGGCCGGGTCATGGTCGTCCAGGTTGCCCATGAAGTGCTGGAAGAACACGATCGGGGTCCGCTCGGAGGTGCCGAATCGGCGGTAGGCGAACCGGATGCCGCCGGCCTCGGCGAACTGCGTCGGAGCAGTGTTGTGCGTGTCCATTTGACTGACCTCCTGAGGCATGACCGCGGCGCATGCCTGCCCGGTCCGGGACGGTGCTGCGCCACGCTGCCTCAGTTCTCACGCTAGGAGTCTGTGACTCTGTTGAAAAAGACTTTCTAAGCTGGCGGGTATAACTCGCAGGCATGGGAGGGCGCCGCTCCCGGCTCGGCATCGAGCCAGATCGCCGATGGCATCGGCCAGCCAGGAGGCCGGCGGCCCTGTTAATGGCGCCACCACAGGTCCTGGCCGCGGGTCGCGCCCGGTCCGGGTTTTATTTCGAGCTGGTCGGCCCGCAGCGCGCGGGAGCCCTTGGCTACCAGGGCGGCTACGACCCGCGTGCTGTCGCTCTTGCGGCGCAGGATGGCGGGTGGTTTCTGGCTCAGGTACTTGTCTCCCCATTGCCGGAACGCTGTGAGCGTCAGGAGCAGATCCCGGCCTTTCGCCGTCAGCTCGTACTCGTGGCGGACGGGCTGTTCGCTGTAGCGGACTCGCTCGAGGATTCCCTCGCCGACAAGCCAGTTCAGCCGGTCGGTAAGGACATTGCGAGCGATCCCCAGGCTCTCCTGGAACTGATCGAACCGGCGCAGGCCGAGGAAGGCATCGCGGATGATCAGCAGCGTCCAGCGCTCACCGACGATCTCCAGGGCGCGCGCGAGCGAGCAGTTCTGGCCAGGGTATTCACGCTCCAGCATGCTCGCAGTCTACCAGCAGAGTTGCTTCATGCAACGGACGGTGTTAGCGTTGGGGGTTGTATCAAGCAGCTAGCTGGCGGCGCGGGATGCTGCATCGGGGGGCGCCGGCAGGGCTGGCGTTGCGGGTATCCCGCACCGTCGCGGGCAGCTGTCTTGTCGCACCGGTTGACGGTCTGCCGCGACCGGGCCGCGGCACTGACACCGGAGCCTCGTTCCCCTGACTGGTCAGCTTCGGAGGCCACGAATCACGAAGGAGACGAAGAGCATGACGAGCAACCACCGTCTCTTCTTGATCACCAGTGCAACGGGAAGCACGGGCCAGCCCACCGTGCGACTGATGCTGAGGCGAGGGCACCGGGTACGCGCGTTCGTGCACCGGGAGGACGATCGTTCGCGGCAGCTCGCTGCCGAAGGAGCCGAAATCGTCGTGGGCGACCTGCTCGATTTCCACGATGTGAGCTCCGCCATGCGAGGAGTGAGCGGAGCCTACTTCTGCTACCCGATCGCGGACGGCCTGCTCGACGCCACCGTCGCATTCGCGCAGGCGGCCACCGAGGCTGGCATCCGATCGGTCGTGAACATGTCGCAGATCTCCGCGCGCCGGGAGGCAGGTAGCAACGCGGCGCGCCAGCACTGGCTCGCCGAGCGCCTACTCGACCGCACTGCGATGCTCACCGCCCACCTGCGGCCGACGTTCTTCGCCGAATGGATCAGCTGGTCGTGGGGCCGCCAGGGCGACGAGGGCGTGCTGCGGCTGCCGTTCGGAAACGGCCGTCACGCTCCTGTCGCCGCGGTTGATCAGGCGTATGTGATCGCTGCCATCCTCGAGAACCCGGAGCCACACGACCGCCAGGCCTACCCGCTGCACGGTCCGGTCGAGATGGACCACTACGGGATCGCGGCTGCGGTTTCGCGCGCGCTCGGGATTCCGGTCCGCTACGAACCCATCAGCATCGACGAGTTCGCCGGCGGGCTGGCTTCACTCGGGGTGTCGTCCCATCTGATCCAGCACCTGAGCAATGTCGCCGTCGACTACCAGAACGGCGTCTTCGCGGGTACGAACAACCTCATCGAGGTCATCGGCAACCACTCTCCCATGACCGTCGAGGAATTTGTCATCGACAGGAAACACGCCTTCGACCGGAACGGCCGGAGATTCGTGCCCCCGACATTGGGCTGAGGGCGGCTGGCCTGGCAAATCTGCGGTCATCGCGGCGCTGCACGCTGATGGCTATCGCGTGACTGCGCCCCAGTTTCCCCTGACGTCGCTCGGCCTGCTTCCGTCGCTGGCTTAAGTCAGCCCGAAGCTGGCCACTGCCATTGCGGTACCTCGCGGATCGGGTGCAGGTCGGCGTCGGTCTCTGCCCATGAGTTCTGCTGGGCGACGTGAGCGCCGAACTCGACGTGTTCGCGGACAGCCTGACGGAAGGGTTCGTCGCCGGGTAGGCCAGCCTCGTCGAGCGCCTCCAGGTACAGCCTGACGAATCGTTCGCGTTGCTCGTCAGTGATCTTAAGGTGGCGGTGGACATCGATGATGTGCTGGAAGCCCAGGTTGCGGGTGAAGCGGTCCGGGCCGCCGAAGGACTCGGCGGTGAACCACGTCAGGTGGTCGACGTGGGTGGGGACGCGCTCGGGAAACAGCGCTTTCAGCACTGGGTCGGCAAGGGCCTTGTTGTAGAAGAGTTCCTCGAGGCGGTGCAGGGTCTCTTCGCCGCCACCGTGTTCGTAGAGGCTTTCGGTCACCAGCGTCCCTTCCTGATCGTCAGTATGTTCTGGTCTTGCCATGCCGATGGCGGTGGCGGTGGCCAGCTCGCGCGCTCAGGTATGTCACCACAGCCAGCATGCAGTCCGGCCGCCGGCATCGCGAAGCCGGCCGGCTGGACAGCCGTAGGCCGCTCGCCGGCGTCGATCAGGTCGCGCAGCTGGTTTCGGCTCAGCTCTGCCTCCGCTCGCTGTTCCCACGGCGGCATGCAGCTGCTGGAACTACCGCGCCTGAAGAGCGAGCCACACCTCGGCAAGCGAAGCGGTCGAGGACAGGCTGCGGCCGCTGATCTCCTCGAAGCGCTGCACGCGATAGCGCAGCGTGTTCGGGTGGATATGCAGAGCGTGCGCCGCGCGGTCGGTTTGGCGATCATGCTCCAGCCAGACGCGAACGGAAGGCACCAGTTCTCCGTCATGGGCGGCGTCATAACGCACCACGGCTCCCAACACGTCTGCGGCCAGCGCCGCGAGGTCGGCGGACTCGCCGGTCAGCCACTTCTGAGTCGGGTCACTGCCATACGTCATGACCGGGCGCCCGGCCTCGCCGGCCCGGGCAAGTGCCCATTCCGCCTCCCGCCGCGCCACCGCGAGGCGGGCATCGGCGGGGAACGGGCGACTGATCCCGACTGTCGCATCCTGGACCGCGGTCAGGACCGCTATGGCCTCGTCGTCGTGGATCAGGACGAACAGTTCGCCGCCCTGCCGGAGCATCAGATGCGGGGCACCGGATGCGGCAAGCGCATCTGCCAGGCTGTCATCACCAGGCGCGTCACGCACCGCGTTACGTCCCGCCGCCGGACCGACAACGGCGAGGCGCAAAGCCCTGTCTATGGCGAAGCCGCTTGCCACCAGGCGCCGGGCGACGGCGGCCGGGTCCAGCGCGTCCTGCAGCATCTCCGCCAGGGTTTCGGCACCCTGCCGGCGCAGTATCTCGCGCTCGTGTCCCAGCATCGACAGTTGCAGCGCTGCGACCGTCGCGATGTGCTGTACCACGGACACCCCGGCCGGGGCGGCCTTCGGTGACTCCAGCGCCAGGATGTAGCCGGCTGGTCCGTGCGGACCGGCCACTGGCAGCACATATCCGCCAGGCACGGTCGGCGGGCTCGGCAGCGTCCGCGGCATCAGATCCGCGTGCCCGGGCAGCGGGACTGGGACGCCGTCGAGCAGCGGAGCGCCCTGGAGCGTGCACGCGTAGAGCGAGTATCCCGACAGCCGCTCGAGCCGGCCGAAGATCTCCTGTGCGCTGAGTCGTCCCGCCGCCAGCCACTGGACGGCGCCGAACACCCGCAACTGAGCGTTCAGGCGCGCGCCCATGTCACCTTGCGCGGCGGCCGCAACTTCCTGGGAGATCGCTATGAACGGCACCGGGATCGGCACCTCGACCACGGGAAACCCGCGCTCGGCCAGCATTGTCCGCACAGCACGGGTGAGCGGTGGCACGAACATCCCCTCGGATACCGCCAGGCATGCCACGCCGGCGTCATCCAGCCGCTCTACGTAGGCGCACTGACGCTGGGCGCTGCGCGGAATGGCCATGCCAGTGGTCATGATCATTTCGGATCCGCAGAGCCACGGCGTGGGATCCTCCAGTTCGCTCACGTGCGCCCACGCGACCCGCCGGGAAACTCCCGACTCCCCGGCGATCAGCCGTAGCTGCAGGGCGGGGGAGCGTAGTAGGTCCTCGACGGTAATAACGCCATTACCGGGCATGCCGGTCAGCGTAGGTTGTGTCGTTCTCCAATCACAAGGGCTTGATTTGGAGTACTGACAGTTGCCTTGCTCAGCCGCATGCTCGCATACTCCTGCAAAGCCTCAGCCTTGGCGCTCCTGGTCAGGGACGACCGGCGGGGACGTGCCGGGAAGGGACGTGCGATGGCGACAATGGATGAGCCCGCCAGGCGGCCAGTGGCCGTTCAACCGGTAGCGGCTGGCGAGGCGCGCCTGGCACGCGGCGCGCTCAGCCTGTTCGACACAATCTCCTCGACGCTTGCCAACCTGGCGCCGGTCGAGGGCATATTCCTGTCCATCACGCTGGTCGTCGTAGCGATGGGATCGCAGGCGCCGTGGGCGTTCCTGATCGCGGGGGTCGCCATTCTGGCGACCGGCAACACGATGTCTGAGTTCTCGAAGTCGATACCGAGTGCAGGGTCCTTCGTCACGTTCATCGGGCGTGGCGTCGGCGCTCGCGCTCCGCGGACAGGCTCGGTGCTGGCGGGCATCTCGTATTACTTGCTGGTGATCTGCTACCCGGTCACGATCGGCGCGGTCGTGGTCTTCATGGGCTCGTGGGTCTCGTCATTGTTCGGCTGGGGCAACGGCGGATGGCTCGCGGTCACGCTCATCGGCCTGGCTCTGGCTGTCCCGTTGCTGTTGCGCGGAGTGGTCATCTCGGCCCGGGCGTCGTTCATCATGTTCTGCAGCGAGGCACTTGGCCTGCTCATCCTCTCCGTCGTCGTGCTCGTGCAGGTCCACGGCCACCTCGGCGCCCCGTTTCATGCTGACGGCGGCTCGCCCGGCGGGTTCCGCGGACTGGTCGGCCTGACGTTCGCGCTGGCCGTCTCCGGCTTTGTCGGCTGGGAGAACTCCGGCGCGCTTGCAGAGGAGTCGCGGAACCCCCGTCGTTACATCCCGATCACGGTCTTCACTTCGGTTGCGATCATCACAGTGCTCTACGTGCTGTCCACCTGGGCAGCGGTCGCTGGCTTCGCGGACTGGAAGGGAAGTGTGGCTGGCGTCAACTTCCTCGGCAGCCCAGCCGAGGCCACGCCGTTCCTCGACTTGTCCCGGCATTTCAGCAGCTGGTTCGACTGGTTCATCGGGATCGTCGGCTTCACCAGCTCGTTCGGGTGCTTTATTGCTGCGGCCAACTCCCAGACCCGGATCACCTTCAACGGCGCCAGGGCCGGGCTACTGCCCCCGGCCATGGCCAAGGTGAGCCGGACGAAGGTGCCGTGGGCGTCCGTGGCGATCTACGCCGGGCTGACGGTACTGCTGGTCGTGATCCCGTTCTTCACGTTGCACGGCAACGCCGTGTCAATCTTCTCTGACGAGGCCGGCATCGGGACCGTGCCGATCCTGATCGTCTACCTGCTGGCCAATATCGCGCTGCCGCTATATGTGCTGGCGACGAACCGCGCGGCGTTCCGGCCGGTCCGGCACGTGGTCGTGCCGCTGATCGGCACCGCCGTGCTGGTGTACGGCGTCTGGGAGTTCGTGCAGCCAAGCCAGCCACCGCCCGCCAACGTGTACTGGGCCTGGATCCTCGCTATCGTGCTGATCGCCGTGATCGCTACCGCGACTGTCTACGTTCGGCGGCGCTCAGCGCTAGACCGCGCGGCAACTGAAGGGCCGGAACTCGTCCTTGCCGACGACACCAACTCCTGATCTGACCAGGGTCGCCTGCTGCCAGTTCGGTCCGCGGATCGGCGAACTCGGGGCGAACCGTGCCGCCGGCCTGGCCGCCGCGCAGGCCGCCGCTGAACGTGGCGCGGCGATCGTGGTACTCCCCGAACTGTCCGCCAGCGGCTACGTGTTCCGCGACAGCGCCGAGGCGACGGCCCTGGCCGAGCCAGCCGATGGTCCGACCGCGGCAGGCTGGGCAACTCTCGCCCGCCGGCACAGCATCACGATCGCGGGCGGCATCTGCGAGCTTGGCGCTGACGGCCTGCTGTACAACACCGCGCTGGTGGTTGACGCGGAGGGCGTGCGTGCCGCCTACCGCAAGGCGCACCTGTGGGACGCGGAGAAGCTGGTGTTCACGCCGGGCGACGCGCCGCCGCCTGTGGTCGACACGGCCGGCACATCGCTGGCCGTGATGATCTGCTATGACCTGGAGTTCCCCGAGTGGGTCCGGCTGCCGGCACTGGCCGGCGCGCGGCTGCTATGCGCTCCGGCGAACTGGCCCGCATTGCCGCGCCCTGTGCGGGAACGGCCGATGGAGGTGGTTCGCGCGCAGGCAGCTGCGGCCATCAACCGGATGTTCGTTGCGGTCTGCGACCGGGCCGGTGCCGAGCGCGGCGTGGAGTGGGTGGGTGGCTCGGTCATCATCGACCCGGACGGCTGGCCGCTCGCCGGACCGGAACCCGGTGACCACGAGATCACCGTCGCCGCTGACTGCGACCTGGCGTCAGCCGCGGACAAGCGCATCTCGGAGCGGAATGACGTGCTGACTGACCGGCGCCCGTCACTGTACGGCGGCGTGACAAGCGCGTGACCAGAGAGGATCGGGATGACTGACCACCCAGGCGCCGGCCTTCCGCGCGTGGTCGAAGGCGACCACGTCGGCCAGGTCGATGCCACGCTCGTGCCGCGGTTTGCCGGACCGGCCACGTTCGCCCGGCTGCCGCGACTGGACGAGGTCTCGTCGGCGGACATCGTCATCGCGGGCGTCCCGTTCGATTCGGGGGTGAGTTACCGGCCCGGAGCACGGTTCGGCCCGGCGCATGTCCGCGCGTCGTCGAAGTTGCTCCGTCCCTACAACCCGGCAGCGGGGATCGCTCCGTTCGCTGAGCTCCAGGTGGCCGACGCCGGGGACATCGCCGTGAACCCCTTCGACATCGCTGAGGCTATCGGCGAGGTAGAGGCCGGCGCCCGGGCTCTCACCGGTGACGGCGCACGCCTGCTCACCATCGGAGGCGACCACACGATCGCGCTGCCGCTGCTGCGCGTCGCGGCGGGGCACCACGGGCCCGTCGCCGTGCTGCATTTCGACGCGCACCTGGACACATGGGATACCTACTTTGGCGCCTCGTACACGCACGGGACGCCCTTCCGCCGGGCATCGGAGGAGGGGCTGATCGACCGGGAACACTCGGTGCACGTCGGCATCCGAGGGCCGCTGTACGCAGCGTCCGATCTGACCGACGACTCGGTGCTCGGCTTCCAGGTCATCAGCTGCCCCGAGATGGAGTCTCTCGGGGTGGCCGGGCTCATCGAGCGGATGCATGCCCGCCTGGGCGGCAGGCCCGTCTACGTGTCGCTGGACATCGACGTGCTCGACCCCGCGCACGCTCCCGGCACCGGCACACCCGAGGCGGGCGGCCTGAGCGCACGTGAGCTGCTGGCAGCACTGCGCTCGCTGTCGGCGGTGACTCTGGTCGGAGCTGACATCGTCGAGGTCGCGCCCGCCTACGACCATGCGGAAATCACCGGCATCGCGGCCGCGCACGCCGCCTTTGAGCTGATGTCTGCCATGGCCGCGGTCAGGTAAGACGATCGGACACGTCCAACTTGAGCACGCCTCGTCCGGCGCAGCGGGAAGGTCACTGACCTGAGCGACATGCGCGGCGCACAGGTTCACAAGTTGCGTCTGGTAAGCGGCTTCTCGCAGTCGCGCTTCGCGACTGCCTCGGCTATCTGGCGGGCACAGGCGAGAGCTGAGCAGTCAGTGCTGTCGACATCCACGTCGTAGACGACGCCGGCATGCACAGCGACTGCCTGGGCCATCGCCATGCCCGGGACCCGGTCGGGGCGCGCCGCCTCGCGGTCGGCAGCGACGCGTGCATCGCAACGAACCCCTACCCAGAGCACCTCCAGGTCGCCCAGCAGGCCGCGCAGCCGTTGCTGTCCTGCACCGCCCGCGAGGAGTACCTCGTCAAGGATGAGGAATGCTCCCCGACTGGCCATGGCTGCGAGACCCTGGTACCAGATCTGCTCAATGGCGCGAAATTCCGGCTTCACCGTAACGGTGGCGTCTGGCTCTAGCACCAGCCCGGAGCGGGGATCGCCGCCCCGGCCGGGCAGAGCCGCGGCCAGGTCGTCCGTGCCGAAAGTGAGCCACAACCCGGGAAGGACGTCCTGCAACGCCCGCGCAATCGAGGACTTCCCGGCGCTAGAGCCGCCGTTCAGCACAATCACCTGAGTCATGAGGCCTCGCAGCGGCCGTGGGTTCGGAGGACGACCATGAGCCTATGGGCGCGTAGCGCCGCTGCGGCACCCAACTGCCTCCGCCTGAAGCGCGGTCCTCATTCATGTGCCGGTCACAGGCCGTACATCGTCGGCGGATTGTCGAGCGGGAAGGCAACGCTTGTGTCGGCCGCCGGGTCGTGGTCTTGGGCGGCGGAGGCCATCTGCTGCTCGATCACGGGATCGGGGTAGCCGGAGTTGACCGGCGCAGCGGACCAGCCACATCTGCACACGGCACTGTAGCTGCCCGGCATGCCCTCCTTCTTCAGGTAGACGTACACGACGCCTGCCTGGTGTTCAGGCTTGCGGCCGCGGCCGAAGATCCCCATAACTGCCGGAGACTAGCTTGTCGAGGCTGGTCCCGCCATACGTGTTTGTCGCCGGCGACAAGCGGCAAGACAACAAGACCCGGTGACTCGGCTGCCCTGCGCTGGCCGGCGAATCGCGCGATGGCGGTGCCTGTAGTGACTGCGGTAGCGGAGTGGTCCGTCCCGCCGGGGTGCGCCTGGCATGTGTCGCTGCGGACGTGCAGCGTCATTGCGGACACGACGATGCCCTCGGCGCCTAGCCCGCGAATTGCCTGCTCCAGCCGCCTCCGCGCATCCTGATGCCGTGGCCGCCAAGATCTGAGCATTCACCGGCCATCCGGTCGATCGCCACCTGGCGCCGATCGTTTTGTCTAGTATGGTCCCGCGTGTGGACGACGTGAGGGTCGACGAGCCCGAGCGGCCCGAGCCGCCCCGCGACGGTGCCGAGGCCGCAACCTTGCTCGGTTTTCTGGACTACCAGCGGGCGACACTGCAGCGGAAGTGCCGCGGACTGAGCGACGAGCAGCTGCGGGTAACGCTGCCGCCGTCGCCGGTTACGCTGGGCGGGCTGCTGAAGCACTTGGCGTGTGTCGAGGACTCCTGGTTCACTGAGGTAGTCGTATGCCTACCGCTTCCCGAACCGTGGGCGAGCGTGGACTTTGACGCTGACCCGGACTGGGCCTGGCACAGCGCAGCCGCTGACTCCGGCGACACTTTACGGACGCTGTGGGCCGAACGGGTCGACCGGTCCCGCGGCATTGTGGCGACGCAGCTCAGCGAAGGCGGGGATGTGACGCTGAGCCAAACCCACCCGGTCTTGTACTGGGGCGATCGGTAGCGTGTCTCACTCCGGTGGGTGCTGGCGCACATGATCGAGGAATACGCCCGGCTGCGTCCCCGATCATCCCGGGCTCCCGACCCAAGCGCGAACCTGTGCGTTGTTAAAGTCGAGCCGCTGCGCGGAGCAGACGAAGGCGTAGACGCTTCCTGCAGCTCGCAGGCCCGCCCTCAGCATCGCGAGGCATCAGACCGGGCCGCTAAGGCTGTGCGCCTTCCTCCAGGACCGGTACCGCCTGATCACCCGCTCAGGCCACCGGCTGGGCGAGTTCGGCCCGCAAACGTTCAGCCATGTCATCAACGACACGGGCGACAGCACGGATCAGGTCCGGTCCGGTCACGTCTCCGGTTACGTCCCGCGTCTCGTTGTCGGCCTCTGCCACCTCCGTGACAGAGGGAACGGCCCTTAGCGCTGCCTGGGAACGTTCGCGTAGTTCAATACCCCGCTGGAAATCATCCATAATCGACGGACGGGACGCGGGGAGGCGGCGAGGTGCCAGCGGAACGCTTCAGCCGGAGTCAGTCGGGTCGTGGAGCGCTCATTTGGGCGGTGCTGTGGGCGCTAACTGGCACCGGTTTCAGCGTGCGCGTGTTCCAGTCCTGGTGGATGCATGCGCCTCTGCCGAGCCCGGCCGTTCAGGTGCTCGAGGTGGTCCCTTCTGACTTTTACGACTCGCTCCTCGGCGCGCTATTCCTTGCGCTGGTGATGGGGATCGTGCTCACGGCGCTGTGGCTAGGGGCGCTTGTGAGCGGGATCAGTTATCTGCGCGGCACGCAGCCTGCTAGGAGACTGCGGAGGGCCTGGGTATGCGCGGTTGCAACCGCGGCGGTGGTCAGCATCGGCTTCCTCGCCATCTTCCTCGATCCCGTGCCGCCACTGTTTGGTGAGGTCGTAGTCGGTCACGCCGACTGGGGCCTGCTCGGGTTCTCAGCCGCTTTCCTGGCCATCGGCTGCGCGATGGTAGCGATCTTCAGATCCATACGTGCTCATGCGCTGGCCGCGGCTTCCGCCAGCTAGCGGCTCGGTTTGATGGCACGCCAATGGCAACCGCGCGTGACGGTCACCTGGCTAGGGCCGCGGACGATAAGTCAGCAGCACGTTTCCCGACGCGAACTGCCGAGTGCCGAGCAGCTGAAGACTTCTGCGCTCGGCACCGGCTAGGGCTTGTTGGCCGCTGCCAAGTACAACCGGGTTGACCATGAGCCGCACCTCGTCAATCAGCCCGGCGGTCAGCAGGCTGGCGGCCAGCGTAGAGCTGCCTAGCAGCGCGATGTCCTTGCCGGGTTCCTCCTTGAGCCTCGTGATCTGGGCAATCACGTCGTCCCTGATCAGCGTGCTTGGCGTCCAGCCGGCGGCGGCCATGGTGCTCGAAACGACAACCTTGCGATACCGGTTCATGCGCTCAGTCACTGCCGGGTCCGCTTCAAGCGCGGCCGGGCTCGACCAGAACTCAGCCATACCATCATAGGTAGCACGCCCGAACAGCAGCGTGTCGGCTGCATCGATTTGGGCTAAGGCAAACGCGCCGAACTCGTCGTCTACGTTGTGCCAGAACAGGTCGCCGTCGCTGGCAGCGTGATAGCCATCGGCCGTGACCATCAAGAACGCAAAGATCTCGCGCATCCCGCGCCTCCTCAGGGGCTGGGGCTCAGAAGTGTCCGTCAAGGCGGGGCAACCGTGACACTAGCCTGATCGTTACCGGCAGCGACCGCAGCTAAGGTCCTAGCCGACTCCGACCGGCAGCCCCAGGAGGTGAAGTGAGCGACATCATTCCATCCGGAGACCGGGCAGACTCCGCTGCCAGGCATGAAGCTGATCACGCGAACATTGCTGACACCCTCGGCCTGCTGCACCAGAAGGGCTATATCTGCAACGTCAAGAGCCCTGCCTTCGCCGGCGGAGCAAAGGGCGATGGCACGACCGATGACACCGCTGCTATCAACGCTGCCATCCAGGTGGCGCAAGGCTTCCCGAACGGCGGCATTGTCGAGTTTCCGTATGGCGTCTACGCGACGAGCGCGCCGCTGGTGTCTGCCGGCAATGACATATGGCTTGTCGGCCCGCACGGGCTGAAGGCCACGATGGGTGGCGCAGGCAACAGCAATGACAGCAGCGCGACTATCAAGCCGCTCAGCACCTGGGCCAAACGCAGCGCGAACCAGCCCGCTGCGATCCTGGTCGATGCCGTCGCGGCCGGCAAGAACCTCAGCAGAGGCGGCATTGTCAACATCAACGTCAATGGCGGCAACCTGCCGCCCTCGACGCTGATGCACGGCATAGCTACCTACGGCCATGTCGGCGCATGGACGCTGCACGACTTCATTGTTGCCAGCATCGCGAACACTAGCTCTGTCGGCGTGAACCAAGTCGCTGACTCGACTGGCGCAGAACCGCAAGGCAACTCGATTACGCGCGGCCTCGTTCAGGCCACTATGGGTGGCGGCGTAATCCTGTCGGCTGGTGACGCCACGATTGAACACATTCACACGCAGAGCACCGGCGGCAACGGCATCTCGGTTACTGGCCGCGGTGGCGACACCCGGCTGTCGCATTGCCGTGGCGACCTGGCCAGGATGAACGGTTTCTACATCAACGTTCCGTGCGGCCAGTATCTCGGCATGGTGCAGCTAAGCAACTGCAGCACTCAGCGTAACGGCAGCAACGGCATCGAGATCGCTAACTCCGTTGTCGATCGGATCAGCGTGGTGTACTGCACTGGCTGCGTCTTCCAGGGTGACGGCACGTCGGGACCACCACACAGCGGGATTCGTCTCTCCGGACCGGTTGGTGCCGTGTTCACTGGCTGCGGCGTTCACGTGAACAGCGGAATCCCGGCGGATGGCAGGGGAACCTGGCCCACTTACGCCATAACTACTGCTGCCGACAGTGTGGCGCCGCCGGTCTTCGCGGACATTCGCGGTGGCTTCTACAACGCTGCTGCCGCCTTCTCTAACAAGATCAACGCGCCGCTGGTCTCTGTTGTGGACGCCCTTGAGTATCACGGTGGCCAGTGGTCAGTGAGTGGCGCGCCGACTCGCATCACAGCGCTCTAAGTCGAGCCCCGGCCAGAACTGCCGCGTGAAGCCTGGCGCGAAGTTTTCCTGACACTGTCGGCAGGCGGGTGTCGATTGGGCGGTGGCCACTTCGTAGCGGGAGTGAGGGCCCGGCCAGACATGCCCCGGACGACAAACGGGAGTGATAGTCATGACGCAGTACCTGCTCGCGCCGCGACTGACCGCGGAGGAGGCATCGTGAGGCTTCTTCTTACCTCCGCTGGCATCAAGAACACGAGCATCCACGACGCGCTCGTCAGCCTGCTGGGCAAGCCGATTGCCGAGTCCAGCGCGCTCTGCATTCCCACGGCGTCGTACGGGCACCCCGAGGGCGGTCCCGCCGCGGCATGGCGGTTCATCGCCGGACGAGCCTCCACCCCCTTGTGCGAACTGGGCTGGAAGTCCCTGGGAGTGCTCGAACTCACCGCGCTGCCCAGCATCGACCAAGAGCACTGGGTCCCCATGGTCCAGGGGGCAGACGCCCTGCTGGTGGGAGGCGGCGATGCCACGTATCTGTGTCACTGGATGCGGCAGTCCGGATTGGCAGACATCCTGCCGTCGCTGCACGAGACGGTCTGGGTGGGAGTGAGCGGCGGGAGCATGGTGATGACCCCCAACATCGGGGCGGACTTCGTCAGCTGGAGCCGGGCCGACAGCGACACAGCGCTGGGAGTAGTCGATTTCGCGATCTTCCCGCACCTGGATCATGAGAGGTTTCCGGAAAACTCCATGGCCGGCGCGGAAAAGTGGGCCGCCAGCCTGCCGGTGGCAAGCTACGCGATTGACGATCAGACCGCGATCAAAGTGACCGACGGAACCGTCGAAGTCATCTCCGAGGGGCACTGGAAGCTGTTCAGTCGCTGACATTGTCTTGTACTGGGGTGTCAGGAGCGCGTCTCGCGCCGGTGGGTGCTGGCGCACATGATCGAGGAATACGCCCGGCACAACGGGCACGCCGACCTGATCCGCGAATCGATCGACGGTCAGACCGGCGACTAAACCTGTCGCCAGAGGCAGTTCAGGGCCACACCACCCCGTTGTCGGTCCACGTCACGCCGTCGTGGCGGCACAGGCAGAAGGGATGCCCGGCCGGGTCGGTGTAGACCTGCCAGCCGTAGCCCTCGGGTCCGATGAAGTCCTTCTGCAGTGTCGCGCCGAGCTTGACGACGCGGCGCTGTTCTGGCTCGATTTCGTCCACTTCGAAGTCGAGGTGGTACTGCTTGGGGTGTTCGTCGTCGGGCCAGCGCGGAGGGCGGTAGTCCTCCACCCGCTGGAAGGCCAGGTCGACCTCGCCGAAGGTGATGCAGGCAAAGTCGTCGTTACTGCCCGCTCTGGTGGCGCGGCCCGTCACCTGGGAGTAGAAGGCCGCCAGCTTTATCGGGTCCGGGCAGTCGATAATGAAACCCAGGAGTTGTAGCATCAGGCGATCCTGCCACTGAACAGGTCGTCAGGCGTAGCCAATATCGCCCGGCGCGGCCGGACACGTCCTGTCTTGTACTGGGGTGATCAGGAGCGCGTCTCGTCCGGACTTAGCCCAGAGGTGAAGGCCTCGTGCAGGACGTCGGCGGCAGCCGACAAGTCACTGGCGGCCTCGGCGGAGCACAGCACGCAGCCCGGTCCCGCCAGGTACCACCACAAGCCGTCGACTTCGATGACGTGCGCGTAGCCCGTCAGATCGCTGACCGGGACGCCGAAGTCGACCGCAGTGCGCTCCGCCATATGCCGCACGAGCTCGAAGTCGAATATCCGGCGATCCGGTCCGCGTCGCCGGCTGTCCGACCGGCCGGGCGGCATCCCGAGCACCGCGCGAACCACTGAGCGCAACGGCTCCATATCAGTGAGCGAGGCGAAGTCTGGCGGATCGAAGACCTCTTTGCGGCCTGCGAACCTGTGCCGGATAACAGACTCAAAGTCGTCGCTAGGCGGTGCTGTCCACTTCTGTCGCGCCTCGCGGGCGGCCTGGCCGACGAGCCGGCGCCACCAGAAAACCCATTGCTGGCCCGCCGTCCTTCTGTCACCCGGCGCAAGCAGGTCCTGGTAATCAGGGACATTCTCCGCCAGCCGCGGCGGGATATCGCCTCCCGCATCGACGGGTAACCCTGCGGCATCCCGGACAAGCAATGCGCTGCGCAGGTAACCCATATCGCCGTGCCCGAACCGCCAGGAAGGCGAACCGCGCTTATACATTCGTCCTCGGATCTCCGGGCAGGCCCAGTGATGCCTGTTGAGGTGCCATGCGATCCTCGCAGAATCTGCGGGTCGATCCAAGCGAGGTGTCAATCGAGCAGGCGCCGCGGACTAAGCGTCTGTGCCGCTCTGTTGCTTTGACCCGCTCTGCTGCTGCGCCCTTACGGCGGCGTTGCCCTGCTCGATCTCCCGCGCCGACCGACCGGTTTCCTTTTGGTAAGCCAGCGCGTCCGCGTTGTTGTACGGGTCGTTCCGGCGGCTCACGACTCGGGGGATCATGATGCATGCCGCGGCGATCAGAAGTCCGAGAACTGCAGCAAATATCCCAATAGCCATGATAAGTATCATCCTCCGATACGTATTCATCAGTATGAGCGTGGGCCGAGCTGCTCCGTTCGGTCCGAGCGGGGTCGGGCCGAGGTGAAAACGTACGCCGACGGGGCCTCAGCTGGGGGCTGAAGCGGTATACACCTGGCGGGCGATCATGCCATGCCCGGAGCCGCCGCCCCACAACGTGAACCGCTGACCCGCGTCGAGATAGGCCTGCGCTTCGCTGTCCGCGACCGTGATAGTCACAACTGCGCGGCTGCCGGGCCTGAGCTCCGTGTCTTCGTCCCACGTCATCATCGCCTGGAAGAACTTGCCGCTGAGTGGCTGGCCGATGCGGTTGGCGTGGACCAGGAAGGCGCGCGTCCCGCTGGCATAGGCCCTGTCGGGAGCATTAGCCGCAGGCGCGTCCACGGTCACCAGCGCCCGGAACCTGTAAATCCGCACCGCTGATTCCTCCCTCACCCGGGAGTGCGCGAGCAAGCTTCGTCGCGCGATCCGACACGGCCGTCGGCCGGATGTGCTGCAGTCGAGACAGCGTTTCCCTATACAATACTTGTATGGTGCAACACTTTCAAGGGTCGGGGCCGCGATGGCGAACTGGCATGACACCGGAGTTGGACAGGGGGCCACAGTCAGGAGAACCGGAGGTCACCGAGACGGATCACGCCGCGAGCGACGTTGACGTGCTCCAGGAGGCAACCCGGCTGCTGGCCGGCATCGCGCTGCGCAGTGTGGAGGTACTCCACGGGGCTGTCACGCTGCCCCAGTACCGCGTCCTCGCAGTGCTGGCTGACCTCGGCGAAGTCCGCTCCGCGCGAGTGGCCGATGCCCTCGGGCTCGAGGCCTCCACAGTGACGCGCTTGGTGGACCGGCTCGCCGCTGCCGGGCACGTGAGCCGCAGCGATGACCCGACGAACCGCAGCGCGGTGACCTTGCAGCTGACTGCGAGCGGCCGTGACCTCGTCGAGCAGGTGGTGAGCTGGCGGCTTCGCGAGTTGCGGCGCATTCTGCTCTGCCTCGAGCCCGCCGACCGCATCACGCTGACCAGCAGCCTCGCGCTTCTGGTGGACGTCGCAGGCGAGGGCTACGGCGCCCGCGATGTGCACCGGCTGCCGCTCTGAGTCCGGTAAGCACGTCGTTCCGTGGCCCGCCTCAGAGCTGGCTGCGGCCAGATGATAGAGTGCATATGAAATCATTGCTATAAGCAATCAAAGCCGGGAGCAAGGATGAGCCGGAATGCGCCGGACGGGGCGGTGCTGGACGCGGTGCTGACGGCAAGCCGGACGCTGATCGCCGTGGCCGAGCGGTCGCTAGGCGCGGCCGCTGAGGAGACGACGCTTGCCCAGTACCGGGCGCTAGTAGTGCTGGCTTCCCGCGGGCCGCAGCGAATGGTGGACCTGGCGCGGGCACTAGAGGTGACGCCGCCGACGGCCGGGCGGATGTGCGACCGGCTGCTTCGCAAGGGCCTGATCCGGCGGCACAGGGCGCGCGCCGACCGCCGCGAGGTGCTGGTGTCGGTCACCGCGGCGGGCCGCGATGTCGTGGATCACGCGACCGCGCGGCGCCGGGAGTTGCTGGCCGAGATCCTGGGCCGGCTGCCGGCCAGGCAGCATGCAGCGGTGGCGGCCGCGTTGCAAGCGTTCGCGGACGCGGCTGGCGAGGTGCCAGATAGTCAGTGGCCGGCCAGGAGCACACCAGCCGCGGCGAGCCCGGATGCAGCGACCCCAGCTGCGACGAGCACGGTCGCGACGAGCCCAGCAGAAACGAGAGGAACCGCATGACCGCAGTCGGTAAGAGCGCAGCCGCACCCCGCTGGGCCGAGCGAGCGGGCGGGTGGCTACGTGACTCGCGGGCAGGGTTGTTTCCAGTCGCAGTGCTGGTAGGTGTTGGTTCCGGGCTGGGCGCAGTCGTGTTCCGGTACCTGATCTATTTCTTCACCTGGCTGGCCACCGGGCACAGCCAGTTCGGCCAGCAGGGCTACGTGGGCAGCTCGCACCTGCCCTGGCTGGGCCTGGCGTTCTTCGTGGTGATCCCGGCAATCGGCGGCATTGTGTACGGGCCGCTGATTTACCGGTACGCGCGCGAGGCCCGCGGCCACGGGGTGCCCGAGGTGATGGTCGCGGTCGCTGAGAACGGCGGCCGGATCCGGCCGCAGGTGAGCGTGGTGAAGGCACTGGCGTCGGCACTGTGCATCGGGACCGGTGGGTCGGTTGGCCGGGAGGGACCGATCGTGCAGATCGGCTCGGCCCTGGCCTCCACGCTCGGCCAGTGGACACGTATGCCGGAAAACCGGATGCGGATCCTGGTGGCCTGCGGCGCGGCCGGTGGCATCGCGGCCACCTTCAACGCGCCGATTACCGGCGTGTTCTTCGGCGTGGAGATCATCCTGCGCGAGTTCTCCATCGACGCGATGTTCACCGTGATGCTATCGGCCATGCTCGCCGATGTGGTGGCGATCCCGTTCCTGGGCAACCATCCGTTTCTGACCGGCTTCCCGTCGGGGATCGTGCTTAGCCATCCGCGGAACTACCTGCTTGTCGCCGTGCTGGCGGTTATCGCGG
>Ga0335072_10005239_pt1 | contig 19096 bp, 19 predicted proteins | sample Lox_Sample_21_FD_206725 | JGI IMG/M metagenome (GOLD analysis project Ga0335072, IMG submission 206725) | Soil microbial communities from Loxahatchee National Wildlife Refuge, Florida, United States - Lox_Sample_2.1 | ecosystem: Environmental > Terrestrial > Soil > Wetlands | place: USA...
TTTGGGACATCCTCGCCGGGAGTTCAGGAGGAGTCGGACACGGTGCCCCAGCGCCTTCGCCGCGTCCTTGAGGACCTCGGTCCCACCTTCATCAAGCTCGGCCAGATCCTCTCCACACGTGCCGACTTGCTCGGTCCCGAGTATCAGGCCGAGCTGGCGAAGCTCCAGGACGACGCCCCGCCGATCGCCGCCCACGAAGTCTGGGAGGTGATGGTGCTCGAGCTGGGGGGCAAGGAAGAGACCGCGTTTGCCAGTTTCGGGCTGGAGCCGCTGGCCGCAGCCTCGATCGGGCAGGCTCACGCTGCAACGCTAAGCGACGGGACCGAAGTCGTCGTGAAGGTTCGCCGGCCCGGCGCCGTGGAACAGGTCACCGAGGACCTGGAGATCCTGCGCAACCTCGCCGCCTTCGCGAGCCGTCGGTGGCAGTCGGCGGCACGATACGACCTGATCGGTCTCGCCGACGAGTTCGCCGAGACGCTGCGGGCGGAGCTTGACTACTTGGCCGAGGGCCACAACGCGGAACGGTTCGCGACGAACTTCGCCGGCGACTCGGATGTCCGCATCCCGAAGGTGTTCTGGGAGACGACGACCTCGCGGGTCATCACGCTCGAACGGCTGTACGGCATGAAGGTCACCGATGTCGCTGCGCTCGGGCAGGCCGGCATCGATCGACAGGAGCTGGCGCAGCGGGCGGCACGGCTGATGGCGAAAATGGTCTTCGAGGACGGCTTCTTCCACGCCGACCCTCATCCCGGGAACTTCTTCATCGAGTCCGACGGCACGATCGGGCTTATCGACTTCGGGATGGTCGGCGTCGTGGACGAGCGTCTGCGCGACCGGCTCGGCAGGCTCATGCTCGCATTGGGAGAGGAGGATGCCGACCGCCTCGCCGATGCACTGCTCGCGATCGGGGCGGCCACGGGCCCGGTGGATCGGGCGCGGTTGCGCGATGACCTCGCTCAGATGCTGCCGCGGTACTCGGGCCGGAGCCTCGGCGAGATCGAGCTGCGGCAGGCGACCGGCGACATTCTCGAGATCCTTCGCCGTCACCGCCTCACCGCGCCGCGCGACCTGGCACTGCTGCTCAAGTCATTCGTGATGAACGAGGGCATGGCCGTGGATCTGGATCCCGACTTCCGGCTGGTCGAGACGCTCACCCCGTACGCATACCGATACATGCTCGCGAGATTCTCGCCCGGTGCGCTGGCAAGAAGAGCCGAGCGGGTCGCGGTCGAGATGGCGGAGCTGAGCGCCGACTTGCCGGCGCGGCTGAATCGCCTGCTCGACGTGCTCACGGCCGGTAGCTTCGACGTGCACCTGTCCGCGGAGGATCTCGAGCCCCACGTCAGGCGTCTCGAGCGGCTCGGGAACCGCATCGCGGCGAGCGTCATCGCCGCAGCGATGATCGACGGCTTGGCCGAACTAGCCGCCGCCGATCGAACCCACGCGCGGGGGCAGCGAACGTTGAGACGGCTGGCCCAGGTCGCTGGTGCTGGCGCCCTGATTGATTACGCGGCGAGCAGGCGTCAGCGACGGCGGACCAGCCGGACCGGATGAAAACGCGCCGCTAGCACGGCTTCCGACGACCGGTCTGGCGGCAAGCGGTCGACCGAGTTGCGCTGACCCGCGGCGGTCGCCCTCATCGCGGACGCTTGCGACAGCTGCGCCGTCGCTGCCGCGGTCCGTCAGTGTGTCCACCCCGACGCTCCAACAGGCAATCGAGTGGATCGACCACGACCGACATCACCGAAACAAAGCCCGACTTCGAGAACGCCGATCGCGGCATCTGTGACCGGCTCGCCAGCGGTCGTGAGACCCGGAGCTCGTGTCCCGCGTGTCAGGCGACGTCGTCGTAGCCCATTACCGGAGCGTCTGTGCCCAGAAGTCCTGGTTGGCGACCTTCTCGGCGTCGCCCGCGACCTTGCCCGACACTGTGATCCGAGTTCCCCCGTTAGCGGCGCTGAAGCTGAGCGTGACTGCCTCACCGCCGATCACGCGAAACAAGGCCGCCAGCAGCGGCCAGCTCCACTGTGGGCGAAACGACAACGAGTTCGAGTCGTGGCTGGCCAGGCGCATCTTGGCGGCTTGCCGCATGCGCTCGGTGACGGCGGCTTGCACTCGAGCTTGAGCGTCAGCCGGAGACCCATCGACGGATAGGTCGTACGAGAATGACTGGGACATGACGATCCTCCTCGTTGTCCGGGGGCTTAGCCTGCCGCGAGCGCGGTGTCGCGACCGTGAGCTGCGGATGGGCGGGCTCCTCGGGCGGCTTCCAGGATCAGCTCTGTGATCCGATCGGGATGTGTAATTAGGGAAAGATGCCCCGAGTCGATTTCGACGATCGTGGCACCCATGCGTTCGGCGAGGAAACGCTGAAGATCCGGCGAGGTGGTGCGATCGTTCTTCGAGATCGCGTACCAACTTGGCTTTCTCCTCCAAGCGGCCTCGCTGACGCGCTCATGGAACAGCGTTTCCGAAACACGTCCCTGCACGGCATACATCGCGCGTGCTCGATCTCGCTCGACGCCGTTCGCGAAGTCTTCGAGGAAGGCTTCTTCGGTGAGGCCGCCGAAGCCACCGTGGAAGACGAGCCCCGCGTTGGCGGGTGGGGCGGGGAAGCGCTTCGCGAGCGCCGCGTGGTCCTCGCCGGCGTCCGGTGCGCGCGCCGCGACGTACACGAGCCCAACGACCTGAGGGTCGACCCCGGTCTGCGTGATCACGGTGCCGGCGAACGAGTGACCCACCAGAATCGTCGGTCCGTCCTGGAGGTCGAGGATGCGAACGGTGTGTGCGGCGTCATCGGCGAGCGAGCTGAGTGGGTTCTGCACTGCGGTCGCCCTCAACCCGACGGCGTGCAGTCGCTCGATCACCGCCGACCACGAGGACCCGTCGGCGTACGCGCCGTGGACCAGCACAACGTTGCGAACGCCCGGCTGGGAAGCATCGCGGTCGGCAGGCGAGATCATCGGTCGATGACCGCGTCAGTGATTGCGTCGATCCCGGCGAGCCTCCTTCCGAGTTCCTCGCCGAGCCCGTAACGAGCCGCGAGGGCACGAGGTGCCGTGTAGCTCAGCTTCGTCTGGTGCTCGTCGAGCCACACCAGAACCTTCAGGGGTAGGTCGAGGGCAGCAAGGGGCGAGGCCTGCATGACCGGCGTACCGGCTTTCGGACTGCCGAAGACGACGACCTTAGTGTCACGCAGCCTGAGGCCGATCGCCTCGGCTTCACCGCTGTGATCGATGACGGCGAATACCTTGAGTCCCTTGGCCGCGACGATCGCAGACAGGCGTGCGACGGTGTCCGTCACCGACCAGGGGCTCAGTTTTGTCACGACCTCCGCCGTCGCGGACTCCGGTGTGGCCACGTTCGCGTTCATTAGTCGCTCCTCGTTACGAGATCGGGTGGGGTCAGCTCGAGGCTCGGGAGAACGTCGGCAGAAACTGTCTCCTCGGCCGGCTGTACGCGTCCGCGCGGAACCCGCCGGACGGCGACGATAAATGTCGCGGCCATGACGGCCGCCATGATGTAAAAGACGGTCTGGGTCGAGTGCGCGAACGCCAGCTGTACGTCGTGCACGATCGCGTGTGGCTGTCCGGCGCCCGATCCTGATGCGGACTCCCCTAGCCCGAACGAGGCGGCGACGCGGTGAGCAGCACCACTTGGCACGCCTGCCTTGGTGAGCGCGCCGGTGACGTTGGTGTTCACCCGGTGGATGAGGATCGTGCCGAGGACCGCCAAGCCGAGGCTGGCTCCGAAATTACGGGCGGTTTGAGTGATGCCCGTAGCCTCGCTGTAGGCGGTGCTCGGGGCACGATTGACCGCATCTGTGCTCGCCGGCGTCAGCATCAACCCGATCCCAGCGCCCGCGATCGCCACGTACAGCCACTGCTTGCCCAGCGACAGGTCCGTGAGCTTCCCGGCGAGCAGGAAGAACCCGACCGCGCTGATCGCACAACCGAACACGATCGCGGGTCTCGCGCCGCGGCGGTCGAGGATCCGGCCCCCGACCTGAGAGGCGATCACGTACCCGAGGAAGAAGTACAGGAGGTAGAGCCCGGCCTGTGACGAGGTCTTGCCGAGGGAGACCTGCGAGTAGACGCTCGCGAAGAAGAAGAACGGCACGAACACGACCGACATCAACCCCAGGACCGCCGTGTCCGCCGCAAACCCGCGGTCGGAGAAGATCCGCAGCCGGAGCAGCGGATCGGGCGTGCGAAGTTCCCAGCGGACGAACGCCACCATCAACAGCGCCCCGACGATGAGCGATACCCACGTCGCCGCGCTGCTCCAGCCCCACACGCTGGACTGCTGGAGTCCCAGCACCACGAGCCCCATGGCGCCAGAGATCAGAACGGCGCCGCGGTAGTCGAGCCGCGTGTGCTCGACCTCCGTCTCCTCGCAGCTTATGCGAATCAGCAGCAGCGCGATAATCGCGACCGGAACGTTGATCCAGAAGATCGAGCGCCACGTCCACTGCGTCAGGTAACCGCCGGCGATCGGGCCGATCGCCGTCAGCCCGCCGGCAACCCCGAAGAAAATCGCCATCGCCCGCCCGCGCTCACGCACCGGGAACGCCGCCACTACGATCCCGACCGCTGCGGGAAACAACAAAGCTGCGCTGGCACCCTGGAGAATGCGAAACGCGATGATCCAAGCCTCAGCCGCGCTCCCTTTCGGCGTGAAGCCGCACGCGGCCGAGGTGAGCGCAAAGCCGATCACGCCGAGTATCACCATCCGCTTGCGGCCGCGGGCATCGCCAAGCTTCCCGCCCAAGGCAAACAGCGCCGACAGTGCAAGCAGATACCCGTTGATGACCCACTGTGCGCCCGTCGCCGACAGCGACAGCTCCCGCTGAATCCTCGGAATCGCGATCGCGACGATCGTCTGGTCGATGAACGTCATCCCGACCGCGAACACCATCGCTAGGAGCACCAGATTCCTCTTCGAGCTCATCCGACTTACCCCCGTTCGAGCCGAGTTTGAGTGTGATGACGGCCAGTGGTTCGGAAGCGCGTGGAGATGAATGCGCCTCGTGGCGATGCTGCCCACTGTGGCCGATCGCGGGCACCGAACGCGTCGTACGGATCCAGCGGCACGGAGTCGATCTTGCGGCCGAACGCGTCCCGGATCTAGTGTCAAATGACTGTCTCTTCCGCCGGCCGGGAGCGCGGCGGTCGGAAGCGGTTGTCTCGGTCGGCCCGGGAAGGCTTGTATCCCTGCCTCATCCCTGGACGGAAGGAGGCTTCTGGGGTTAGCGGGATGGACGCGCGCTGGCGCGTGCAGAACACTTTGGCCCGTGGTTAGGACCGTCCTGATCGTCGACGACGACTCCTCGTTTCGTGAAGCGGCCCGGAACCTCTTGGCGGCTCGAGGCTTCCGCGTCGTCGGGGAGGCCGACGGCGCGGTCCAAGGCTTAGCGCTTGCCCGCCAGATGCGGCCGGACGCCGTGTTGCTCGATGTCTACCTTCGCGATGGTGATGGGATCGCCGTCGCCGAGCGCCTTTCCGCCACGGGCGGGTGCCGAGTGGTCCTGACCTCAAGCGATCGGCACGCGGCTCCTGACCGCCTGGTCTCCTCATGTGGTGCCGCCGGCTTCGTGTCGAAGGAAAATCTGGCTGGCCCGGCTCTGAAGGCCTACCTCGCGGGTTGATCGTCCGCCTCGGGCAGCGGGATCTCCACGCGGAGGACGGTTCCGGACGACTTCGGGCTTTCAAGCACCAAGCTGCCCCCGAGCGCTTCGACGCGGTCGGCCAGTCCGGCTAGTCCGTGGCGTGCGGCCCGAAGCTCAGCGCCCCCGACTCCATCGTCGCGCACCTCGACGGTGAGCCTGCTGCCGGTGACCGCGACCCGTACGCCCGCCACGCGCGCTTTGGCGTGCTTGACGACGTTAGTCAGCGCCTCCGAGATCAGGAAGTAGACGCTCCCCTCGATCACGGCCGGGAGCCGCACGTCTGGGACCTCCAACGGATTGATCGGTAGCGGTAGCTCATCGGCGAGGCCCTCAACCGCCGCCCGCAAGCCACGGGTGGTGAGCAGGGTGGGATGGATTCCCGCGGCAAGCTCTCGCAGTTCGCTTATCGCGGCCCGCGCCTGCCGGGCTGCTGTTTCGAGCAGCTCCGCGGCGTGCTCTGGCTCCGAGGCAGTGAACTCCCGGGCGAGCTCGAGGTTCACGACCAGGCTGACGAGCTTCTGCTGCGCTCCGTCGTGGAGGTCGCGCGTGACCCGGCGGCGTGCAAGGTCGCCGGCCTCCACGATCCGTCGCTGGGCTGCGCGTGCCTCGCTCGCGCGGGCTTGTGCGATGTCGCGCTCTCGTTCGGCGCGCTCCACGCGCCGTTGTTCTTCTGTGTTCGTGAACGCGAGAACCGCACCCCGGCCGTTCGGCGTGTCGATCGGCGCCGACCAGTAGCTGACCGGGAACATGGTGCCGTCGCGCCGGAAGAACCAGTCCTCCTCCGCGTGAACGGTTTCGCCGGTTGCACGTGGGCGCAGGAGAGGGCACTCGTCGGCCGGGTAGTGCGACCCGTCGGGGTGCTTGTAGTGGATGGTCTCGTGGCTGGGCTTGCCTTCGAGTTCGGACAGCTCCTCGTAGCCGAGGGTGGCCAGCGCCGCCGGGTTGGCGAAGCGGATCAGGCCGTCGTGATCGACGACCCAGACCGGTTGGGCGACACAATCGAGGATCGCCCTGAGAAACGGCTCGGCCTCGACGCTCCACTCGGTCGGGCTGGTCGATTGCACCCGGATCCTCCTTTAGCCGCGCAGGTAGTGGAGAACGGCGAGGACACGGCGGTGATCCCCGGAGTCCGGCGGGAGGCCGAGCTTGCCGAAGATGGCCGTGACGTGCTGCTCGACCGCGCCGACAGTGACGAACAGTCGATCGGCGATCCCTTGGTTCGACCGGCCTTCCGCCATCAGGGCGAGCACGTCGCGCTCGCGTGGCGTCAGCCCGTCGAGCGGCCCGGGTTCGCGGCTGCGCCCGACCATCCGCTGAACGACATCGGGATCGAGCGCCGACCCTCCAGCGGCTACCCGCCGAACGGCGTCGATGAAGAGCGTGATGTCGCCGACCCGCTCCTTGAGCAGGTAGCCCACTCCCTGCGCCCGGTCACCGACGAGCTCGAGCGCGTAGCGACCCTCGAGATATTGGGACAGCACGATCACGCCGACACCGGGCTGCGCGGCACGAATACGCATAGCCGCCCGCAGCCCGTCGTCGGTCATCTCAGGCGGCATCTCGATGTCGGCGATCACAACATCCGGACTGTGGGCGCCGGCCTTGCGCACCAGGTCCTCGGCGTCGGCGGCCACGCCGACCACCGCGAGCCCGGAGCGCTCAAGAATCCGCACGATCCCCTCTCGGACCAACGCCTGATCCTCACCGACGACGACGCGAATCTCTCGTCCCTCGCTCATCGTCTCAGGCGCTCAGCCCAGCGTAACTAGGGATCTCCCCAGACCCGACCTGCGGGTCGCAGGATGGTGGCGCGTCCGACCCCGAGATAGGGTGCCCAGCAGCCGATAGCAGCACCTCGAAAGGGTATCCGTGCAACGGCAAACGGGACAAGGGCGCCGTCCGCACCACGGCACAGAGGGCCGGTTGGTTGGCCGCGATCGCGAGCTTTCCGGGATCCGGTCATTTCTCGAGCGTGCCGCCCACAGCGGGGACGCGATGCTCATCATCGGCGAACCTGGTGTGGGCAAGACGGTCCTTCTGGATGAGGCAGCGCAGGCGGCGTCAGCGGCGCGCATGTCGGTGCTTCGGGCGGCGGGCGTCCAGTTTGAGGCCGAGATGCCGTACTCAGGCCTGCATCAGGCGCTCCTCCCGCTCCACGAACGGCTGGCCCAGCTGAGCGCGGCCCATCGGGCTGCGCTCAACGTCGCCCTCGGATTCGGTGACGGGCCGACCCCGGACCGCCTGCTCGTATCCAACGCGACCCTCGATCTTCTCCGGCGGTCCAGCGGCGAAAGAAGCGCCGTACTGGTTGTGGACGACTTGCCGTGGCTTGATCGCGCCAGCGCCAGCGTGCTGGGGTTCGTCGCTCGACGGCTGGCTGGCACTCGCCTGGGTTTTCTCGCCGCGTGTCGGACGGGTGAGGAGAGTTTCTTCGAGCGGGCCGGACTCCCGGAGTTGGAGTTGGGTCCGCTGGATGACGAGGCCGCCCGAGACCTGATGACTGCCCGCTTTCCGACGCTCGCTCCGACTGTCCAGGTGAGGCTTTTGGAGGAGGCGGAGGGGAATCCCCTCGCTGTGCTCGAGCTGCCGGCGGCCCTGAGCGGTCCGCAGCGGGCGGCGATGGACGAGCTACCGCCTGTCCTTCCACTGACTCGCCGACTTGAGGCGCTGTTCAGGTCGAGGGTTGCCGGTCTATCTGACCGGACGCGACGGTTGCTGCTGCTGGTCGCACTCGACAGGACCGGGGACGCTCGCGTACTGCAAGCGGTCGGGGGATCCTCTAAAGGTCTCGAGGACCTCGCGGCAGCCGAGGAAGCGGGACTCGCGTTCATCGACGGAAGAACACACCGGCTGGCCTTCCGACACCCGATGATCCGCTCGGAAGTGGTCGAGCTCTCGACCGTCGTGGAGCGTCGAGCCGCCCATCGAGCGCTTGCCGACTTGTGGACCGATCAGCCAGACCGACAGGTGTGGCATCTGGCCGACGCGGCCGTGGGGGAGGACGAACAGGTCGCGACCCTCCTCGAGCAGGCTGGTCGGAGAGTGTTGCGCCGCGGCGACGGCGTCGCGGCTGTTAGCGCACTTGTACGAGCAGCCGGCCTGAGCGAAGACGCCGCCGAGCGTGCGCGACGCCTGGCCGCGGCTGCCTACATCGGGGCCGGCGTTACGGGCGACCTAGACAACGCCTCGCGTCTTCTTGCGGATGCACGTGGCGCGGACCCGCAGTTGGGTACATCGCTTCAAGCTGCCGCGACCGCGGCCCTGTTGCTCCTCAATGGCGACGGTGACGTTGATACCGCCCACCGGCTCCTCGTGGGCGCGATCGACAATCATCCGGTCGGCGAAGCCCGCCACCGCGACGTCCTGGCCGAGGCCGCGCACACGCTTTTGATGGTGTGCCACTTCGGCGGTCGCCCGGAGCTCTGGGAGCCCCTTGAGCGCGCGCTCGACCGGCTCGGCACGGACCTGCCTGGCGTTCTTACCCTGAGCAGCCGGACGCTCGCCGACCCGGTGCGAACAGCGCGACCCATACTCGACGAGCTCGAAGCGGCCGTCGAGCGGCTGATCGACGAGATTGACCCAGTCGTGATCGTCAGGACCGCGATCGCGGCCTTCTATACCTACCGCCTGGGACGATGCCGGGAAGCGCTCTGGCGCGTCGTGCGGGGCAGCGACGAGCAGGGGATGGTGGGCACTGCGATCAACGCCCTCGCCCTGCTTGGCTACGACAGCTTGCTTAGTGGCGAGTGGGCTCTGGCTGGGGGCCTCGCCGGTCAGGCCGTGGAGCTGTGCGAGGCAAACGGTCTTCGCCTGCTGGCGTGGCCGGCCCGGTACGTACAGGCGCTGCTGGCGGCAGCCCGCGGCGAGTTCGACGCATCGCGCGCGATCGCCGATGAGTTGCAGCAGTGGGCTGCGCCACGCGGGGTTCGCGCCGTACGCTGGTACGCGGAGCACGTGCAGACCCTGGCCGCTCTCGGGCGCGGCGACGCTGATGAGGCCTACAGACACGCCTCGGCGATCAGTCCCGCGGGGACCTTTGCGTCGCATGTCTATTTCGCGCTCCAGGTGCCGATGGATCTCGTCGAGGCCGCCGTGCGGACCGGACGAGGCAACGAAGCGGCCGCCCACGTCGCGGCGATGCGGGGTTTGAACATCGCCGCCCTCTCGCCACGGCTAGCGGTACTCGCGGCAGGATCGGCCGCCATGGCAGCTCGCGCGGAATGTGGACTTGAGCTGTTCGCGCAAGCGCTGTCGATCCCGGGCGGCGACCGGTGGCCTTTTGACTTGGCGCGTGTCCAGCTCGCATATGGAGAGCGTCTGCGACGGGCCGGCTCGATGACCGAGGCTCGTTTCCAGCTCTCGTCTGCACTCGAGACGTTCGAGCGGCTTGAGGCAAAGCCGTGGCTTGACCGAGCCTCGAACGAGCTTCGTGCCACCGGACAAGTCCGAGCGCGAGCTGGTCAGCGCGATTGTGAATGTCTTACGCCGCAGGAACTCGAGATCGCGCGGCTGGCCGCTCGCGGCCTAAGCAACAAGCAGATCGGCGAGCGGCTCTACCTCTCGCACCGCACGGTCGGAGCCCACCTCTACCGGATCTTCCCCAAACTCGCCATCACCTCACGGGCCGCGCTGCGGGACGCCCTTGGCTCGCTCGAGTCAGCTCAAGACAAGGATGACGCGCGCTAACCCCTGATCCGTCGGCACAACTCGTCTGAGGCATCGGTGGGCGTTGGCCGACAATCGAACAAGGGCCGGGGCGCGACGTCTGCTGCCCCAGCGCCCGGTTCCGGAGGACGCCTGAGGCTCACGGACCGCCGGGCCCACCGAAATGGCACGTCGTAGCCGCCTGCTTGAACGCCGGCGAGTTGATGTCGATCGTGCTCGGAACGATGAGGAACACGCCATCGTGCCCAAGCGCGATGCCGCCGCCAGGGGGGCTCGACGGAGGCGTCGTCGTGGGGTCGGGGAATCCGGTCACGCCGTGGGCGCGCATGCACTCGGAGATCTCGAGCATCTGCTTCTTGGCCTGCGCGGACGGGTGTCCATTACCGCCCGGCCCGCCTCCCGGCAGAAGCTTGCCGCAGGCCGCTTGGGCCGCCTTGAAGGCGGGCGAGAACGGGTTGATCCCCGAACTCGAGCTGAGCTGGATACCGCCGCTGCTGCCTGGGTCGGGGAAGTTCGTGATGCCGTGCGAGCGCATGCACTCGGAGAACTTCAGCCCCTGCGACTGGCTGTTCGAGCTCGCCGTCGTGCTCGGCTTGTCGGAGGAGCCACCGCAGGCTCCGACTGCGACCGCGCACGTGAGCCCGATCGCCGCCGCCCGCGTCCGTGACTTGGTCATCGTGCACAGTTCTACGCGAAGGCCGATAACAGGCGGGTAACGTAGTTACGCCACGGGTAGCCCTCCAAGAGGCCCGACGGGCCCTGGCCGCGTTAGCCGGCGGCCACCGTGACATTTGGCGAGCGGAGGGCGGCGATGCCGGCGGCGAGGATCCAGAGGGATTGCAGCGCGGCGAGGCCTCCAGCGGCAGCGGTTGCGTCGGGTGTGAGTGCCGCCGCCAGCCCGATGAGGAAGAAGCCGATCCCGATGAAGGCCGCGAGGCGAGTAAAGACCGCCGGCAGTATTGGGCGGCCGGCGGCGAGCACGGCGGCGAGGGCGAGGTAGACGGTGGGCGCGGGGACGATTGGGAATACCTGCACGAAGCGGGCCATCAGGTCATACGCGGCGCGCGCGCTGCTTGGCTGTCCGTGGGCCGCGGTGCTGGCCCAGGTGAAGGTGAACACCATCTCGGCGAGCACGAGGCCGACGAGCGCGGTGCAACCGAGCAAGAGGATCCGGCCCGGCAGGCTGCTGCCGCCGCCAGACCGTTGCGCCAGCCCGAGTAGGAAAACCACGCACAGCAGCGCTCCTGTGCCCTGCACCCAGCACCCGATGCTGAGCAGCAGGTGGTAGTCGGCGCCGACGGTCACGATCTTTGAGGTGCTTGGCGTGCCGGCGCTATCCACCAGCGATCCCAAGCGCGGTACCAAAGACGGGATGCCGAAGTACAGCGCCAGCAGTATCGGACCAGCGACACCGCACGCGCCTAGCCACCACCCGTAACGACCCTCTGAGCTTTCCGCGGCGCGGGTCATGCCCGGAATCGCCTGACCTTCACACCTCAGCTACCCAACACCTTGCCCATGTCCTGGTGGTTTAGGTACACAACGATGCGCCACGCCCCCTCCTGCCGCCGAAGCAAGAACGTCGACGACAACGCGATTTGTCGTCGCAGCGAGCCTCCGGGTATGCGCAGCGTCCACGACGTCCGGACTAGGGTGTGACCGTCGTCGAGGGGCGTCTCCTCGATGTCGCCCAGCTCCATCCCGTCGCTTCCGATGCGCTCGAACAGCGCCTTGCGCTTCGGGAGCGCTGAGATGAGCGCGTGCGGAGTCAGCGTATGGGCCGAGGTTGCGTCGAGGCTCAAGAAGGTATCCGCGAACGAGCTCGTCACGGCCTCCAGGTCCAGCTCTCTCCCGGCCCTCTCATAGCGCTCGAAGAATTCGCGAACTTCGGGACGGAGAGCTGATTGCATGATTGCTCCTTCGATAAAAGCGGTCTCAGAGCCGGTCGGCGAGTCGATCCAGCAGTGGAACGGCCGCTCGGAGACGGCGCCGTTCGGCTGGGCTGTAATCGTCGGCCAGCGCTTTCACGATTGCGTCAACGACCGCGTGTTCGTGGCTGGACAGCAAGTCGCGGCCGGTCTCGGTGATGTCGATCACCACTCGCCGACGGTCTTCCCGATCACCGGACCTCTCCACAAGCGCCCTTCTTTCAAGCTCGCGTACGACGCCGGCAATTGCCTGCGAGGTAACGCTCTCCCGGGCCGCCAGCGCACTCGGGTACGTAGGACCGGATCGCGCGAGGTGCACCAGGATCGCGATCTCGATAAAGCTGACCCCGCTCTCTCCCTCATTCGCGTACAACTGCCGCAGCCGCCGCGCTACTCGGCCGATTGCCACCCTCAACTCCTGGGCGGCCTCCACGGGCGATTCCTCACTGGCCATGTTGCGTAATATAACTTACGTAACCGTGCTGAGCAAGTCCGGGGAGTTGATCACCGGCGTGTGGGCGACCAAGCAGCCCGCGCCGGGCCCGATCGCAGCGTGCGCATCTCGATGGCAACCCTTTGCTGACGGTCGTCCGGATCGCCGTCGACGTCGCCGGGCGATGCGCGAGGTCTCCGCGGTTCTTCCTGCATGGGCAGCAGTTCGAAGCGGAGGTCGTCGGATTCGACGATCGTGCAGCCGATCAGATCGCCCGCTGGTCCTTCGGTGCCGTCGTCGCGAACGGAGGTGCTCGCCCCGAACGGGCTGCCCACGTCGATGAGGGCGGCGCCAACCTGTTTCACCCAGGCGACGAACGCGCGCGTCCGGTCGGTGTCCTGTTCTGGCGTGAGGTCGGGTGCTGGGCCGCGGTAGAGGTAGGTGAACCTCGCCATGTCGATCGTCCCTTCGAGATCCCGACGTGGATACACGTGTTCGTGGGAGTCGGTTTCGCCGAGCGGTCCTCGGTCGGGCGTCGTCGGCCAGCGCCAGCGCGTGCTGTTCAGTCCCAGCGGCTGATCTCGCCCCCGGGATAGGCGTTGAAGCCGTGGCCTTCTGCTCCGGACTTGAGGCTCATGAGATATGCGGCCCAGTTCGTCGAGCAGCCGTTCATGAATTCGTTCTCCTGCCGCCAGCCTTCGTGGCTGAATAGCAGTGTGGTGCCGCCGTCGTCGCGGGGCTTCAACGCATAGGAGATCCGGGTGTCGATCCAGTCAGCCGGGCCGGCGACGCACCGCCACACGATCTGCTCCGGGGCGCACTCCACGACCTCGAACGTTGCGGCGGGATCGACGGGGTCGCGGAAGTGAACGGACAGCCGGCCGCCGACACCGTCGTTGCCGGCGACCGGGTGCCCCGTCCACCACCGCTCGATCCCCTCGCTGGTGGCGGCGAGTTCGTGTACTCGCGCCGGCGGGGCGTCGATCGAGAGGCGGTGCAGGATGTTCGGCATTTGCGGCTCCCTTCTTTGGTGGTCTTTGGTGCTCTTCGGTGGGTGGGCCTGGGTTCAGGCGGCGATCGGCACGCCCGCGGGGTCGACCTCGGCCGCGGGCTGGCCTCGCGGGGACATCGCGATCGCGGAGAGCGCTCCCAGGCCGGCCAGGACGGCGCAGGCCCACAGCGCCGGCTTGAATCCGGCGGTAACCGCCGCCGGGCTTACGAAGCTGCCGTAGGTCGAAAACACGGTGCTGCCGATCGCGACCGCGAACACTGCGCCGAAGCGCTGTGCCATGTAGTTGATCCCGGATGCCTTCCCCATCTCTTGCGGGGCGACGGCGCTCAACACGGCGGTCGGCACCGTCGGGAGGGCCATCGAGATACCGACGCCTGCGATTAGGAGCGCACTCACGAGCTCGATCCAGCTCGTGTGCAACGAGCCGCGCCAGGCTACCCAGACGAACCCGCCCGTCAGCAGGCTCATCCCGACGATGATGATCGGCCGGCGGCCGATCCGATCCGACAGAGCGCCGGCCAGCGGAGACACGAACATCGGCGTCGCGAAGAACGGAAGCAGGCGCAAACCGGCGCCGACCGGCGAGTAGTGACGCGCGAGCTGGAACTCCTCGGTGACCAGCAGGCCGCCGGCGAAGATCGCGCCCGACATCAGGAATGTCGTCGCGTTGCCGATCGCAAAGTCCCGCACGGCAAACAGTCGGAGAGGCACCATCGGGTCGCGCACCGAGGCCTCCCAGATAGCGAACGCGACCAGTAGTACCGTTCCCGCCGCCAACGCTCCCACGATCTCGGCGTTTCCCCAGCCGACGTTGGTGGCGCGAGTTAGCGCCCAGACGAGCGCGACAACGCCGGCGGTGACGAGCCCGACGCCGACGAGGTCGAGTCGCTCGGGCGCGCCGTAGCTCTCTGGAAGGAGCCGAACCCCGAGCAGGACGGCGACGACGCCGATCGGTACGTTAATCCAGAAGATCCAGTGCCAGTCGATGCCCTGCGTAACAGCGCCGCCGACGATCGGACCGAGCGCGACGGCGAGACCGGCGAGGCCGCCGTAGATGCCGACGATCATCCCGCGGCGCTCGACCGGGAAGGACGCGGTCAGGATGGTCAGGCTCAGCGGCAGCACGACCGCGCCGCCAAGCCCTTGCACTGTACGGGCGACGATCAACGCAGACAGGCTTGGCGCCAGCGCGCAGGCGACGGAGGCGGCCGTGAACAGCGCGAGTCCGGTCGTGAATACCTTTCGCCGTCCGAACCGGTCGCCGAGCGCGGCGGCGGTGATGATCCCGGCGGCGAACGCGATGCCGTAGGCGTTCAGCGTCCACTGCAACGAAGAGAGACTGACGTGGAGGTCGCGTTGCATGCGCGGGAGCGCGGTGATCACGACGACCGAGTCGAGAACCACCATGAAGTAGGCGGTCGAGGTCAGCGCCATAACCCACCCGAGACGGCGACGCGCCGGCGATGTGTCCGACATCTGTGCTCCTTTGGCCGTGTCCGGCTCGGCAGCCGGTCTGTCTCGTTGACGAACGGGTGGACGCGGGACGGACAGGCACCCGAAGAAACAGGCAAGGTGTCCGTCTGCGGCGGCGCTGTTCGTCTACAAGGAAACGGCCCCGTTCCAGCGGAAGGAGAAGTCTTGAGATATGCGCTGTTGATCTATGACGACGCCGAGGTTCGCGAGCGGACGCCGGTAGAGGAGCGCCGTCGTATCACCGGGGCCGTGCTCGAGGTCCTGGAGCGACCGGAGGTGACCGACTGGCTGCGCCTGCAGGACATCGAGTCGGCGACCACCGTACGACGCGAGCAGGGCCGGGCGTTGCTGACCGACGGACCGTTCGTCGACAGCAAGGACTACATCGGCGGCTTCATCGTCGTCGAGGCGGACAACCTCGACGGTGCCCTCGCCCTGGCCGACGAGCTACAGGGCCTGCGACCCTGGGGTGCGATCGAGGTTCGACCGGTCCGCGAGGGCGACCAGGTCCGTGCTTGAGCGGGTTTTCCGCGACGAGTGGGGCCGGGTGGTGGCGTCGCTCGTGAGCGTGTTCGGCGATATCGAGCTCGCCGAGGATGCGGCCCAGGAAGCGTTTGCCACCGCCGCGGAGCGCTGGCCACGCGACGGCGACCCGCCCAACCCGACCGGTTGGCTGATCACAACCGCTCGCAACCGCGCGGTCGACCGCATCCGGCGCGAGCGCACCCTGGCGATGAAGACCGAACAGCTGGAGCGCGATCTGCGAGACCGATCGGAGGAGACGGTGGACGAGACAGCGACGTTCCCGGACGAGCGACTCGAGCTGATCTTCACCTGCTGCCATCCGGCGCTTGCGCTGGACGCGCAGGTCGGACTCACGCTGCGCGCGCTCGGCGGTCTCGCAACCGACGAGATCGCGCGCGCCTTCCTCGTCCCGTTCGAGACGATGAGCAAGCGCCTGACGCGCGCAAAACACAAGATCCGCGATGCCGGGATCCCGTTTGCCGTGCCGCCCGACTACCTGCTGCCCGAGCGGCTCGACGCCGTGCTCGCGGTCGTGTACTTGATCTTCAACGAGGGCTGGGGCGGGGGACGCGTCGACCTGACGACGGAAGCGATACGTCTCGGCCGGTCACTCGTCGAGCTCATGCCCGACGAAGCCGAAGCCCACGGTCTGCTGGCACTCATGCTCATCAACCATGCGCGCACGGACGCACGCTTCGAGCGCGGCGAGCTCGTCCTCCTCGACGACCAGGACCGGTCCCTATGGGACCAGCACCAGATCGAGGCGGGCCGCGCACTGCTGGAGCGCGCGCTCACCCTCCGCGGGAACGGGCCATACGTTCTCCAGGCGGCAATCGCCGATCTCCACCTCCTCGAGCCACGCGACTGGGAGGAGATCACGCTCCTCTACCAGAGGCTCGAGCGCCTCACGAACTCGCCGGTCGTAACTATGAACCGCGCGATCGCCGTCGCCGAGCTCAACGGCCCCGAAGCTGGGCTCGCGGTGCTCGACGGTCTCGAGCTCGACGGCTACCGGTACTACCACTCGACCCGCGCCGACCTGTTGCGGCGGCGCGGCCGCGACGACGAAGCGCGCGCCGCCCACACACGCGCTCTCGATCTACGAATGCGCTCAAGACGTGGATCCGAAGTCGGCTGTGTCGGTGTGCGAGGCTGTCGCGATTAGGCCGTGTGCCTGGGCGTCGGTGCGGTAGCGTGAGGGCGCGACGCCTAGCTCGCGCCGGAATGCTTTGGAGAATGCGTACTCGTTGCTGTAGCCGATCTGCGCTGCGATCACGCTGAGTGAGTGATCTCCTGACCGCAGCAGACCTGCGGCGACCGTCATTCGCCACCAGGTTAGGTGGGTCAGCGGCGGTTGCCCGGTGAGTTGGGTAAAGCGCCGGGCGAAGGCGGCGCGTGACAGGTTGCAATGCCTGGCGAGCTCGGCGACGGTCCATGGGTGCTGTGGTTCGTCGTGGATGAGCCGCAGCGCCACGCTCAGCTCGGGGTCGCGGCTGGCTCTCGCCCAGCCGCCTGGAGCGTGCGGGTCCTCAAACCAGGCTCGCAGGGCGTAGAGCAGCAGCAGGTCGAGCAACGCCGGGGTGGCGGCGCTGGTTCCCGGCAGGTCGCGGTCGAGCTCGGCGCCGAGCAAATCGACGACCGCGCGCAGCTCGGAGGCGACGCCAACGCGGGCTGGCAGATGGACGACGTCGGGCAGGTCGGCGAACAACGGATGTGGGCGGGCACCGCCGAGGTTGTAGGTGCCGCCCAGTAGTACCGTGCCGCCGGTCGAGGGATCCAGCGCCCGGCCGTCGGCGGGCCAGTGGTCTGCGGGCACGTGGGCCGCGTAGGCGGCATCCCACAGCGGCGTCGCGGGATCGTCGGCGACCGCGTGGGGGGCGTGGCGGCGGATCAGCGCGATGTCCCCAGCGCCCAGCGCGATCGGATCGCCCCCGCCCGGGCCGGTCAGCCAGGCGCTGCCCTTGAGGATGACCTGCACCCCGATCCCGCCGGCAGCCGGGAACCGCAGACCCCACGGGGCCTGGAGGAGGGCCCGTGCGACCTGGGGCCGGCCGATGCGCATCGCCGTTACGGCGTCGCCAACGAGATCGAGACCGCCGTGAGACGATCGGACATCTGCATGCGCTCCTGAGGCATTCACCGTCTTGATCGTGAAGCTTACTGTCTGGCGCGTCCTTGAGTTTCTCGCCATGGAGGTTGTGATGAATGATCGTCGTCGTGACCTGATCGTGGCCGTGCTCGCGTTGGCGGGCGCGGTGTTCGCGGTCCTGCAGGCTGTCGTCGTTCCCGCCCTGCCGGACATCGACCGCACCCTGCGCGCGGGACCGTCGAGCGGCACGTGGATCCTCACGGTGAACCTGCTGGCCACGGCCGTGCTGACGCCGGTCCTCGGCAGGATGGGGGACATCCACGGCAAAGATCGCATGATCAAAGTCGTGCTTACCGCCCTCGGCGTGGGCACACTCGCGTGCGCGCTTGCCCCGTCGCTGCCGGTGATGCTGGCCGGTCGCGTTGTCCAGGGCGCCGGCGGGGCCGTGTTCCCGCTCGCCTTCGGAGTGCTCCGCGACGAGCTCGCGGGCGACCGTGTGGCCACTGCAATCGGCGTTGTCTCCTCGTTGCTGGGTATCGGCGCCGGTCTCGGACTGGTAATCGCCGGCCCGGTCATCGCCGCGCTGAGTTGGCGTTGGCTGTTCTGGCTGCCGCTGGCGGTGCTCGTACCGGTCGGGGGTGCGGTCGCGCGATTGGTGCCTAGCTCACCCGTCCGCACGCCCGCCCGAGTCGATCTCGCGTCCGTGGCGCTGATGGTCTCGGGGCTGTCGGCGCTGCTGGTCGCCGTCAGCGAGGCCAGCGTGTGGGGCCTCAGCTCGGACCGGACGCTGGGGCTGTTGGGCGCGGGCGCGGCGCTCCTCGCCGCGTGGATCCACCACGAGCTGGCCAGCGACGAGCCTCTCGTCGATATGAGGATGATGGCGCTACGCGGCGTCTGGACGACGAACCTCGCCGCCTTCCTGCTCGGCGTCGGCATGTACGCGTCGATCGCACTCGTGCCAGCCCTGGTGGAGCTGCCGCGCACCACCGGCGTCGGGTTCGGCGGCTCGGTAACCGCGGCTGGGCTGTTCATGCTGCCCACCGCCGCGCCGCAGCTGCTCGTCGGATCGCTCACCGGTCGGATCGCGCATCGCATCGGCTCGCGCATGCAACTGCTGGTCGGCGTCGCTTTGATGCTCGGCGCCTACCTCGCGCTAGCCGTCGCGCACCGCCACGCCTGGCAACTCGTCCTCGCCACCGGCGCGCTAGGCCTCGGGCTCGGGTTTGGCCTGGGGGCGCTCGCCAACCTGATCGTCGTCGCCGTCGACCTGCGTCAAACCGGCGTCGCTACCGCGATGAAC
>Ga0335072_10005240_pt1 | contig 19095 bp, 12 predicted proteins | sample Lox_Sample_21_FD_206725 | JGI IMG/M metagenome (GOLD analysis project Ga0335072, IMG submission 206725) | Soil microbial communities from Loxahatchee National Wildlife Refuge, Florida, United States - Lox_Sample_2.1 | ecosystem: Environmental > Terrestrial > Soil > Wetlands | place: USA...
TGCCTCTATCATTTCATCTGCCAGGAGGTCGAGGCGCGCGTGGCGGCAGCACTCGTCAAGGCGCGCGCCGGGGAAAAGGTGCGGCCGTGAGCGCGGGCGCTCGGCTTCCCTTCGCGCTTGCGGGGAAACGCGTCTACGTGGCGGGCCATCGCGGCATGGTGGGCTCGGCACTTCTGCGGCGGCTCGCGAGCGAAGGGTGCGAGGTGCTGACGGTCGAGCGGCGCGCGGTCGATCTCAGGCGCCAGCGCGAGGTCGAGGATTGGCTCGCCTCGGCGCGGTCCGATCTCGTGTTCGTGGCGGCCGCGACGGTGGGCGGCATCCACGCCAATTCCACCCGCCCGGCCGAGTTCCTTTACGACAATCTCGCGATCGAGGCGAACCTGATCCAGGGCGCCTACAAGGCAGGCGTCGAGAAGCTCCTGTTTCTGGGCTCGACCTGCATCTATCCGCGCCTCGCACCCCAGCCCATGAAGGAGGCGGATCTCCTCACCGGCCCGCTTGAGCCCACCAACGAGTGGTATGCGATCGCGAAGATCGCCGGCATCAAGCTGTGCGACGCCTATCGGCGCCAATATGGGGCCGACTTCATCTCGGCCCAGCCGACCAACCTTTACGGCCCCAACGACAATTTCGATCTCGCGGGCGGCCATGTGATGCCGGCGCTCATGCGCCGCATCCACGAGGCCAAGGAGGCGGGGGCGCCCGAGCTCGCGGTCTGGGGCACGGGGAAGCCCTTGCGCGAGTTCCTCCATGTCGACGACTTGGCCGACGCGCTCGTATTCCTCGTGCGCCATTACTCCCAAGAGGGCCACGTCAACGTCGGCACCGGCGCGGAAGTGAGCATTCGCCAGCTCGCGGAGACGATCGTCGAGGTGGTCGGCTATCGGGGCCGCCTGACCTTCGATGCGACCAAGCCCGACGGGATGCCGCGCAAGCTCGGCGACGTCACGAAGATCAACGCCCTCGGCTGGCGCGCGCGCATCGAGCTCGAGGAGGGCATCGCCGAAACCTATCGCTGGTTCCTCGAGCATGTCGCGGGACGCGGCGTCAATCGCGCGAGCGAGGCGGTCGGCCCCTAGCGCCGCGCGAAGTCGGCCGTGCCGAGCTCGCGGTATTCGTCGTGCTCAACCGCACCCACCGGCGCGTTGTAGTCCGCAAGCGTCGAGAGTTCAAGCCTAATGGCCGCGCGCAAGTTAGCGTTTCAGTCAAACGCGGAATCTATTCCTTAACGATCCAGCGGGATACGCCAATCCACACCCTCAAATAGCCTACTTTCGGCGTCGTAAGCAAAGAGCAGATTGTTGACAACATTTAAAGTTCAGAACGCTGCGTTAGCTTTAAGCTTACAAAGCAAGGCAAGATTTCGACTCGGGATTGGTCCTGGCCCTGCCCCTCATGCTGTTCTTGTGCGCCTTACGTAGGCCTCCGGCCGCCTGTCCGACGTCAGATCGGACCCTAGGCGACGCAGATCAGAGCCAAGTTCTTCTCATTTTTCCAACCGAAACGAGAAAAATCCACTCTGGTAGCGATACCGTCGATCACCGGTCTTGGTTCGGAACGGGCCGCCATTGCAGCCAAACCGCGCCCCCTAATTGCCGGACGTAGGGATTATTGGCGGATCGGGGCGATTACGTATATAAAATCAATTAAGTACATTAAAAAGACTGCGTGGAGATGGCACTTGGAACTGGCAAGGGGCAAAGCCAAGTTGTAGCTTAGGCGGCGACCCATGCGGGCGTAACATGCCGCTCGCGTCGCTCACGTCAGGGTCCCTTGCGGCGAATTTGTGCAGTGCAACCTCATATTCTTTTGCTCTTGATTAATCACTAGGAATCAAGCCTAATAGCCCATGGGGAAATCGCAAATAGCTCCAATTCCCTCGTTGTAGAGTGCATTGCGGCATCGGTCTGATGGCTTATGGGGCAGTTATGTCTGCCAATCTCGATTTGTTACTTGTCAATCCCGGCGGTCGGGACCGTATCTATCAGCAGCTTGGAGAGGACCTCACTGCGGTCGAGCCCCCGCTGTGGTGCCGATTGATTGCGGGCTATATTCGCGATCGCGGCTATTCAGTCGAAATCATAGATTCCGAGGCTGAGGGGTGGGGGCCCGAAACGCTCGCGGCGAGGGTCAAGGCGGATCGGCCGACGCTCGTCGGCATGGTCGTATTTGGCCATCAACCATCGGCGTCAACTCAGCAAATGGCCGTCGCGGGGCCGGCGACGCGCACGATCAAGGATCTCGTCCCGGATCAGAATGTCATTGTCGTCGGCGGCCATGTCGCGGCGCTGCCGGAGCGTACGCTGCAGGATGAGGCGTTCGACTTCGCGTGCAACGGCGAGGGGCCGGTTACGATTCAGGAATTGCTCGATGTGCTGCGCGCCGGCGCGCCCTTCGATTTCTCCAAGGTGCAGGGTCTGGTATGGCGCGATGGAGGCCATATCCAAAATAACCTTTCCGCTCCCTTGATCAAGGACCTCGACCAGGATCTTCACGGGAACGTCTGGGACCTGCTACCGATGGAGAAGTATCGCGCCCATAACTGGCAATGCTTCGGCAACCTTAAGGCTCGCCAGCCATACGCCTCGATCTATACTTCCCTCGGCTGCCCTTACAAATGCACGTTCTGTTGCATTAATGCGCCGTTCGGCGCCAACCGTTACCGTATGCGCCATCCAGGGGCCGTGGCTGCCGAGATCGACCTGCTTTACAACAAATATGGCGTCAGGACCTACAAAATCATCGATGAGATGTTCGTCCTCAATGAACGCCACGTCCTTGGCCTCTGCGACCTGCTGATCGAGCGGAACTATGACCTGAATATCTGGGCTTATGCCCGGGTCGACACCGTCAAGCCTCACATGCTCGAGAAGCTGCGCAAGGCCGGCGTTCGCTGGCTCGCGCTCGGCATCGAGTCTGGCAGTGAGCATGTGCGCGACGGAGCTGAGAAGTCGTTCTCCCAGGCGGAAATTATCGCTATCGTGCGCCAGATCCAAGAGGCGGGGATCTGCGTAATTGGTAACTTCATTTTTGGCCTTCCGGACGATGATCTCGCGACCATGCAGGAGACTCTCGACCTCGCGACAGAGCTCAACTGCGAGTTCGCGAACTTCTATTCTGCGATGGCCTATCCCGGCTCGCCGCTTTACCGCATGGCGGTCGAGAAGGGCTGGCCGCTGCCCCAGGAGTGGAGCGGCTTCTCCCAGCACAGTTATGACTGCCTGCCATTGCCGACCGATAAGCTGGAGGCGGCGCAGGTGCTCAAATTCCGTGACGAGGCATTCGACAGGTATTTCAAGAACAAGCGCTACCTCGACATGGTGACGCAGAAATTCGGATGGGATACGCGCGACCATGTCGAGCGTATGACGCGCCACAAGCTCAGGCGGAGGATCGTCGAGCAGTCCGAGGCGGGTCGCCTGGGAACGTCCGCCCAGACCGCAGCGTAGCGGCGGTGCTGGCAGATATCACAGCCATGCGCCACGTTGGTGCGGCGTCATGCCCGTTTTGGGGGCGATAAGTCCGATGTGCTCGGATTCCGGACGTGTGGCACCGGGCCGCGACAATATTATGCCGACCGTCGTCAAGCGCCGCATGGCGGCCTTCAACAGCAAGTGGAACGTATATCTCGACCATCTGGCCGACGCCCATGGCAACGAGGTGCAAGATTACCTGGTGGTCGAGGGTAAACTGCAACGGCCGGACCAGGTCACCGGCGTGTGCATTCTGCCGGTCATGGGCGATCGCATTGTGTTGATTCAATGCTATCGCCACGCGCTCCGGTCGCAGCTCTGGGAAGCGGTCAAGGGCTTTGTCGATGTGGGCGAGACGCTGGCTCAGGCAGCGGCGCGCGAGCTTGCCGAGGAGACCGGCTTGAGCTGCGCGCCTGCGGGTCTTGTTCCGCTCGGCTTAATGGCTCCTGAGGCCAGCACGTTGAGAGGCCGAGCGGCGCTCTTTGCGGCAACCCGCTGCACCGGCGAACTCCGGATCGGCGTCGGCGAGATCGGTCTCGGCAGGGTGAGCCTGTTCAACGCGGCCGCCTCCGTAAATCTCGAGGCGACCGGCGGCATTGAGGATGCCTCGACGCTCATCGCTATTTACCGCTATCGCGCCATGGCGGCGACCGCCTTGGCGTAATGGTCGGGACGCCGATCGTGCGTCCGGCCGCCCGGCCTTAGATGTTGCCGTAGACCGTATTGCGGATCATCCGGTATCCCTTGACAAGCTCGCGAATGCCGTCGTCGAGGGAATAGGTGGGCTTATAGCCGGTGCCCTCGATTTTCGCGTTCGACACGATGTAGTCGCGCTTGTCCGGATCCTCGCCCACCGACGCCTCGAGATAGATGAAATTCGGAAGCTGCGCCTTGATGCGCGCGCACAGCTCAGCCTTGGAGAGATTGGCGTCCGACAGGCCCACATTGTAGGGCGCGCCCTTCATGCGCTCAAAGTTTCTGATCGCATGCATGAAGGCCAAGGCCACGTCGCGGATGTGAATGTAATTGCGTTTGAAGTGCGCCTCGAAGAGAACGACAAACCGGTCGTTGACGGCGCGATAGACGAAGTCGTTCACCAGAAGATCGATGCGCAGACGCGGCGCCATGCCGAACACGGTAGCGAGACGCAAGCTGACTGCGTTCTCGCGCTCGAGCGCGATCTGCTCCGCCTCGACCTTGTTGCGCCCGTAAAGCGAGACCGGGCGGAGCGGCGAGTCTTCGGCGCACTCCTTGCCAGGCGCGCCCAGCCCATAGCCGCTGTTGGTGATGGGCACGATCATGCGCTGCTCGCGCGACATCATCTTCGCGAGGGTCGCGATTGCATCGCGGTTGGTGGAGGTGGCGGCGATCGGGTCCTTCTTGCATAAGGGCGCGCCGACGATGGCGGCGAGCGGGATCACGATATCGGCCTCCTTGACCAGGGGAGCCAGAATCTCCTCCTGGCGCGCGTCGCCGTTGACCACATCGAAATCGGGATCGGCACAGACCTGCGCCAAGCTGTTCTGCAAATACATGAAATTGTCCAGCACCGTCACCTTATGGCCGGCGGCGAGAAGCTCGGGAACCAGGATCGAGCCGAGATAGCCGGCGCCTCCGGTCACGAGGATGGATAAGCCCTGTGCCATTTACCTTAGTCCTGTCTGTGGTCGATCGGAATCCTTACCTAGTCGCGCGATCGAGCACTTCCCGCAGGCGCTCGATCTGTGGTGTGAGGTCGAACGGATGGTTGCCGACGAAGAAGCCATGGTCATGGGCCAAGTTCGCGTTGGGTAGATCGTCGACGCAGCTATAGTCGTAATGCCTGATCACATCATGGCGCGTGATGCAGCCGCCGGTGATGATTCGATAACCGATATCGGCCCTCTTGAGCGCGCCCAGGATCCGCTCGCGCTCAATACCGAGCTCGGGATTGGGAATGACCGTGAAGGAGAAGGCCGAACTCTTGCCGTTCTCACGCTGGGTGATAAACCGATTGTCGCCGGCGAAGAGTTCCTGAAAGCGCCGCCAATTCTTGCGCCGCTCCGCAGTCATGGCCGGGAGCTTCTCGAGCTGCGACAAGCCGATGGCGCCGCTCATTTCAATCGGGCGGACATTATAGCCCGGCAGGATGAAGCGATAGGCCTCGTAAAAATCGTCGTCGCGCTGGTCGAACAAGACGGAATCGGCGGGCAGGTCGCGCACCCAGCCATGGGCGCGCAGGGACTTGCTGAGCTCGAACAGCTCACGATCATCGGTCGTGATGATTCCGCCCTCCATGGTCGAGATGTGGTGCGAGAAGAAGGTGCTGAAGGTCGAGATGTCGCCGAAGGTACCCGCCTTGCGACCGCCAAGCTCGGCGTCGAGGGATTCGCAATTGTCCTCTATGAAATAAAGGCCGTGCCGGTCGGCGAAGGCGCGCAGCGCATCCAGCGCGGCCGGATTGCCGAGGATGCTGACGCCGACGATGGCGCGCGTCCTCTCCCCAAGCGCCAGTTCGAGTTGGCGCACATCCATATTGATCGATTCAAGCTCGATATCGACGATGCGCAGCTTGAGGCCGTATTGCTGTAGCGGGTGATAGGTCGTGGCCCAGGAGATCGCCGGCACGATCACCTCGTCGCCGCGCTGAAGCGGCCGGACCTTCTTGTAGAACAGGGCTGCGACGGCAATGAGGTTGGCCGAGGAGCCCGAATTCACCATGACCGCGTATTTGCGTCCGTGATAGAGCGCAAACGCCCGCTCAAAGGCCGCGACGTGCGTTCCCATGGTGAAGCGGTCGGAGGCGATCACACGCTGAATCGCATCGATCTCCTCAGGTCCCCAAGTGCTGACTGCTAAGTCATAGAACATGTGAACGACTCTTGATGTCGCCGGTAGGGCTCATTCGATCAGAAGGGGCCGCGAAACTTGATCTGGTAGGCGAGCTTGGCGTGCTCCGGGTCGGGCTGCCAGTCAGCACCTTCGCCGCGCACCATGGCGTAGGCGGTACGGGCGATCTTGACCGGATCCTGATAGAACGCTTCCTCCAGGACCGGCGTCGTTGGGCAGGTGGTGGGCGCGTAGCCGGCGCGCCGTACTTGCAACTCCTTGCAGTCGGAGGAGCGCTCGGCGACCGCGGCGGCGATCTCGGCGCTGGCGCCGCAGGTCGTCCAGGCATTATCGACTATCAGCAGCCGGCCGGTGCGGCGCACCGACTCGACGATGGTGTCGATGTCGAGCGGAACCAAGGAGATGGGATCGATCACCTCGACGTCGATCCCCTGGTCGGCCAGGAGCTCGTGGGCCCGCAGGCACTCGACCAACATGTTGGATATGCCGACGATTGTGATGTCGTTGCCAGGCATGCAAATTCGCGCCTTGCCGAACGGCACCTCATAGCTTTCCTCGGGAACGAATGCGTCGGTGTAGTAAAGCAGGCGATGCTCGACGAAGATCACCGGATTGTCGTCTCGGATCGCGGAAATAAGGCAGCCTTTGGCGTCGTAGGCATTCGAGGGCGCAACCACTTTCAAGCCCGGCACGTGCATAAACATGGCATGGAGGCCTTGGGAGTGCTGCGCGCCCTGACCCCAGGATTTGCCGATCATGCTGCGGACGACCAGCGGCACCTTGACTTGCCCATCATACATGTAGTGACTCTTGGCCGCGATGTTGACGAGCTGGTTCATCGCGAGCATCAGGAAATCCATTCGGATATGCACATGGATCGGCCGCATGCCGGCCATCGCCGCGCCGATCGCGACGCCCGTCATCGCATCCTCGGAGAGCGGCGTGCCGAACACGCGCTCGGGCCCGAATTCATCGACGAGGCCTCGCGTCGAGCCCTGGATCGCCTTGTGGTCATCGACATCGAGGCCGAAGACGAACACACGCGGGTCGCGGCGCATCTCCTGCGCCGCGGCCTCGCGCAGCGCATCGACATACGTCAGGAGGCGAGCATTACCGGTCGGCGTAGACATGGGTGTATAAATTTTCCAACGTGGGAAACGGGCTGGCCTCGGCGAACGCGACCGCGTCGACGATCTCCCGCTCAATCGCGGAATCGATCGCGCCCCGCTGGTCCTCCGGCAAGAGGCCGCCGATCCTGGCAACTTGGTCGCTCTCGACCCAGGGCTCCATGTCGCTGCGGGGCCGGTAACCGGCGTTAAAATCCTCGTTAGGGCCGACATGCTCGCGCCAGCGATAAGTGCGGCATTCGAGGAAGACCGGCCCATTCTCGCCGCGCCGCATCCGTTCGACTGCGTCCTTGGCGCGCGCGCGAATTTTGAGCACGTCGCCGTCGTCGATCCGGTGTGCTGGGATGCCATAGGTCTCTACCCGCTCACACAGACGCTCAGTCGCCCAGCGCTTCGTGATCGGCGCATGGATGGCGTACCGGTTGTTCTCGCAAACGAACAGGACCGGCAGCCTGTGCAAGGCCGCGAAATTGAGGCTCTCTGAGAACACGCCCTCCTCGGTGGCACCGTCGCCGAAGAATGTGGCGACCACCCGCGGCCGCTTGGTCCGCTTGGCCGCGAGTGCCACGCCCAGTGCCACGGGAATAGTCGTGCCGACCACCGCTGAGGCGCCGAGGATATTGTGGCTCATGTCGATGAGGTGCATCGAGCCGCCCTTGCCGCCAGCGACGCCTGTCGCCTTGCCGTAGAGTTCGGCCATCATGCCTTTGAGCGAGCCACCCTTGGCGAGGAAGGCAGCATGACAACGATAGGTAGGGGATACCACGTCGTCCGGCTCGAGTACGTCGCATACCCCGACTGCCACGGACTCCTGCCCGATCGACAGGTGGACTGGACTCTTGATCTTGTCGCTCGGATAGAGGCGCGCAACCTCCTCCTCGCCGCGCCGGATCAGCCGGAGCGAGCGATAAATTCGTCCGAGATCGACTGCCTCCTCCGGCTCATTGGCCGTCTTGACGGCACGCGTCGTCATCAGTCCCACTTTCTCTTCGTGGCCGCCCGCCGAGCCGGCTGGAAGACGCGAAATCAAACACTTTTTGCCAGCCGTGTGTTTAATACAGGCAAGACTGGCGGAAATCAATTGAGATGGTAGCCGCCCGTGGCGCGCGCATTTCCGACCTGCGCCGCGACTCGGGTCGGGACGCGGAGCGCCAAGCGACGAGGTTGCGCCCGCCCGGTGCCATCGTGGACATGGCATCGCCCGCGACACGCGCAAAGGGAGCGCGCGGGACACCGAGGGAATCGCTTGCGGCGTATTCGAGTGTGCGATGGGTCTCGATCGTCGAGCGATGCCGTGCGCGTTCGGAAATGACCGTGACCCTGGACGCCGAGAAAGATGCTTGCCATGAGCCCATCTCGGCGTGGCCATCGAATGGCCTCGACGAATGCGTTGCCGATAACGTGACTGCGCCCGACAATCGAGTGAACAAATGTGGAACATCGGCACGTTCGACCGTTTTTCGATCTTCGAGAAGTTCGCCACTTCTTAATTCGGACATACAGATGGATTACAGGTTGCGTTATTTGTTCCTCCACCCGTCGTTGGCGCCTTCATTACTGCCGCGTCAACGTGGTATACTGCCAAACCGGTTAGAGTTTCATAATTCGCGGGAATGGCCATCCAATCGAACGTGGGAGAACCCGACGTGGGGACGCCGGCGGCCAATGCGCAGACGTTGGCGACCACGTACGGCGCCTTCAATATCGTCCTGTGGCGCGGCCGATACCATGGTATTCCGATAAGCCGCGGCGAGGTTTTGCTTGCAGACCTTTTGCCGGGCGACCGGGAGGGCCTCATCGTAGGCGGCACGGTCGAGGAAGCCAAATCGAACATCGTCGACTTCTACGGCAGCAATCATCCCCGGCAATGGGGCGCCATCCTGGTCGAAAGCTTCGGCGCGTTCAATATCGTCGCTTGGGCGGGCCGCTATCTCGGCGTTCCCCATAGCAACGGTCCTTTCGATTTCGCGACCGACGATATCCCGCGCCTCCAGGATGTCGCCGAGGGCGATTCCGTCGCCGAGGTCAAAGACGCGATCCTCCGAAGCTGGCGCGGCAGTGTCCCGCATGCCTGGGGCCTCGATGACTATTTGACCGAGAGCGCGCCCGCCCAGGAGCTGGACCTGCCCGAGGTCGTGGAGATCGAGCCGATCCACACCTGCAACATGCGCTGTGTTATGTGTCACGTGAGCTTCGAGAAGCTCACCCATCAGCGCATCGACGTGGCGCGCCTGGTGTCTCAATTGGGCGGCATGAAAGGGCGATGGGCGGCGCTCGCCTCGTCCTACGAGCCGGTTGCGCATCCGGAATTCGCCGAACTCGCGATAGGCCTTAGCGAAATCGGCATGAAGCTCGACATGACGACCAACGGCTCGCTCTTCACGTCCAAACTGGTGGAGCGCGTCAAGGACTGCAATTTCCGGTTTGTCACCATCTCGTTCGACGGCATCCGCAAGGAAACCTACGAGAGCATCCGGCGCCAGGCCAATTTCGATCGCACCATCGAGCGAATCCAGAATTTCCGCAACGGAATCCAGAACCGCGACGCCTATTTCAACATCAATCAGACCGTCATGCGGCGCAACATCGGCGAGGTTCCCGAGTCGGTGGACTACTGGGCGAAGGCCGATTTCGACCACATGGGGATTATTTTCATGCGGGTGCGCGAGGACACGGCGGAGTTACGCGCCGAAAGCCTCGAGCCGATTATGAGGGACGCTCAAGTATCGTTGGACGAGGCCGCCCGGCGCGTCATCGAGAACGATTACCGCCTGACCCTGAGCTCGCCGGGCTATGCCACGTCGTTGTTGAAGGCGCGCTATCCGGAGGCCTTCGCGGGCTCGACGGTGCATTCGCGGCACTCGCTTTACCGCCTGCCGATCAACCCGCGCACCCATTACCAGCTCGGCGAATATCCGGGCATGCCGGTCGCGTGCCGCTCGCCCTTCAAGTTCGCCAAGATCAATTACGACGGCGATGTCATCCTCTGCCAACGCTTCAAGATCGGAAACATCAACGAGCGGAGCTTCGTCGACATCTGGTATGGCGAGAAGGCGACGCAAGTCCGCAACAGCGTTCGGACCAATGAGGCGGTATGCGCGACGTGCGAGCATTACCGCTTCTGCCTGCGGGCGGGAGAAATCGATCTCACGACGAGCAAGAATTTCGTCGCGCTGACCGATCGGACCATCGACTTCACCGATCCGCTCAACATCGGCCATTTCGGCACCCATTGCATCTATCGCTGGGGACCGAGCTACTATGCCATCCCACGGGATCGGCCGGGCGGCGAGCTGCCGTTGTTCGACATGGCAAGCGAGCGCGCCATCTATTCCGGCACGTCGGAATCGGAGGTTCGGGCGGCGGTCGAGGCGCATATGCGGCGCACCGGCACCACCTGGCTCGCGGACCTGCCCGAGGCGTGGGAGAGCCCGGAAATCCTGATCGGCAACCTGCTCGGGTATAGGGTCATCCTGTTCCATACCCGCGGCTTCGTGTTGCGCCCATTGCCGTTCGGCGACGGGATCGATTTTCTCCGGGACGACTATACCAAGCGCGACGACTTGATTGTGTGGCGCTTTGAGCGCGCGAAATATCCGCGCACTGTCGGCGCGATTCGAGCCCTCAAGCTGGTACGCTTAGTCCTTTGGCGACCCACGAGGCTTCTGAAAGGCGGTCTGCGCCGCGTCATGGAGAACGAGGAGGGCCGCCGATGGAAGGCGAACCTAAAACATGCACTTCCGCTGCCGGTCTACGAGGCAATCTACCGCTGCCTTTACCGGCTGCGGTTGATCTGAGGCGGTGCCGGGCCTGGGGCCGACTGGCGACTGATCGAATTTCTAAGCAAGCGAAATCAGACCACCACCATGCGCGCGAGGAGCGGGTGGTCCGTGAGCGCCGAATAAAGCCGCACAAAGGCCGAGCGCGAGACGATGACCGTCCCGCTCCAGCCGCGCCGTTCGAGGCTCGATAGACGATCGCCAATGTCTTCGGTCGTGCGTACCCGGTGGATCGCGATTCCCGGCATAATCCGGAGTGCAGCCAGCAGGCGTAGAAACGCGATAGCGTACACTTCCTGGTCGAGGAGGACGAAGCTCTCGAGCGGCGCCTTGCGGCCGTTGGCCAAAATGTGGACCGCCAAAGCCAACTCAAGCAGCTCCGCCGCGGCGCGCCGGCTGTCGCCGATCAGGTTGCTTACTGACGCCAGGACACGCCTGGGCCTGAAGAGGGCGGCAATGGCGAGAGCAGGCACCGCGACGAGAGTGGTCAAGCTCGCCGTCGCCCAACGCCGCAATGGCGAGCGCGCGGGCTTTGTTCGCGTGAAGGTCAGGCTTATCGCGCGGTAGGCAAAGACGAAACAACACGCCGCCCATTCGGCACGCGCGAGGGCGCGCGGCGTCATCTTGTCGATACGTCGCTGCGCCGCCTCGAGGCTCTGGTCGGTGAAATCCGGAGCAGTCGAATATCCCTCGCCCGATGATAGCTCGCGCCGCGCGCGTGGCCGGTAGCCCGAAATCGTCACCCCGTCGCCGAGCAACCGGTAGCCCCGATAATGGCAGATCGGGATCCTGCGCTCGGGGACCCAGCGATCCATGGTGGCGCCGTTGAGCACGGCTGCGCTCCATCTGGCGGCGGCCACCGGATCGATCAGCTTGTCGGCGACCTCGTCCAGGCCAGCGGACGGCGCGCCCTGGAGATATCTGATTGCGCGGTTCTGCACCAGCGGCTGCGTCCGGCCGGTGATTAGCGCCTCGAAGGCCGTGGTCGACATATTTCTTCCATCGTGGGGGCCGAGGTAATTGCCCGTTCCCCCGGCACCCGGATGCCACGTGTGATACATGAATTCCTCGGTCTCCCATATCTCGCGGCGACCGTAGTTGAAAAGCCTAAAGGTCATGTCGTAGGGGCCGCAGATATGGCCGAGATAGTCGATATGCTCATCGGCGCCGCCGATCGCGATTAGGTCGGAACGGCGCGCCGACATGCATGCGCCGTAATTTCGGCTATGGACAGGATCGCGCGTGTCGCGAATGCCTGCGGTCTTCCCGTCTACATAGTTGATGCAGGCCGGTCCCGTGACCACGTCGAAGTCCGGATAGGCGAAAGGATAAAGATCCCGGCGCGCATTCCGGAACTCGTCGATATGATAGACCATGGCCGGATCGGCGGCAAAGCGGTCGATAATCCGCTGGATAAAAGTCGGTCTGACCAGGACATCCGAATCCCCGATCGTGACGATCTCGCCGCAGCTCGCCGCGATGCCAACGTTATACATCAGGTGCTTGTGGTAGTAGGTGCTTTCCGGCATGTCCAGCACAATCCAGGTATCGACCTGGTCTTCGAACTTCCGGATCGCCTCGGAAATACGCGAGTAATATTCGACGACGACGACCTCGAAGCTGTCGCGGTCGGCTGTCTGGTTCGCCAGGAAATGGAGCAGGTGGAAGCTTTCTCGAACGCTCCAATCGAGCAAAACGAAGCTCAATTTGGGCTGAAGGCGGCGGCTCTTCCTCAAGAAACGCATGGGGCGATCCGGTCTTGTCGTGCGCTGAAAGCTTTGGGCTCGCGCGCTGCACCGCGCGCGCGCGAAAGCGCGAACGAGAAGCGCGCGTATAGGGCCTCGATCGGGAAGGCCGGAGATTGCGGCGCCAGCCGCGCGATTGTCGACGGATGCGCCGCCCATTCTAGCGCCACGGCGGCAACCGGCGGGGTCCCGCCTCCGCAGGTGTCGATCGGAACAGGCCGGTTGCTTTCGCTCATTGCGAATTCACGCATCAGAGCACGAGACCGTGAGGCTCAATGCCAGCGTGCCGATATTTCACAATAAGGCCTCCCGATGACAAGACCATATCGATCGTCGTCGATACCAACCAAATTTCGATCCGGATTAGTCGCCGCCTTGTGCCCGATCGACGATTGCGGGATGCGTCGGTCTCGCGCCTACCACTGGCGTTGCGGGCGTTGGCCGGAGAATTGAGTGCCTGTGTCAATGCCGCATCCATATCGGCCCGATCGCCCTGCCGGCAAGGCGGGGAACCTAGTAACGATTCTGGCATCGGTCCAGCGCAAAAGTTTTGTCTTGACCGCCGGCCGCGATTTGCGCCAAAGGATGGTGTCGCCAACCGAATATTGTCGTGCCGGGGGGGCGAAGCCGGCGGCCGGCAATTGCCGGGAGCTGCAGATTCGCGCTGCGCCGGTTCTGGAAAGGCGGGTCGTCTTGGTTTCGATTATCCGTTTTTTTCTTACAAACATCTGTAACTACCGTGACGTAATACTTACGTTGGCCCGCCGGCAACTTGCGTCGCGCTATATCGGGACGCTCGGGGGACCGATCTGGGCCGTGGCCCAACCGGTCGCGACGGTCGGCGTGTTTTGGGTCGTCTTCTCGCTCGGTTTTCGCTCGCGCGGACCGGGCAACATGCCGTTCTTGCTCTATTTCATGCCCGGCTATGTGGCGTGGCTCCTGTTCAGTGAAATTGTGACGACCAGCACGAGCGTGGTAGTCGGAAACGCCTTTTTGGTCAAGAAGACGCTGTTCCCTGTCGAGGTGCTGCCCCTGGTCAATGCGGCGTCGGCCACGGTCACCCACGGGGTGATGCTCGCCGCTACGATCGCGTTCGTGCTCCTAAGCGGGCGAGACTTGCCTGCGACTTTGCCAGCGGTGCTCTATTTCTATGGCGCGACGGTAATCCTTGCGGTCGGAATAGCCTGGATTGTCTCTTCGCTCAACGTCTTCTACCGTGACGTGGAACAGGTCATCCAGGTCCTGATCAACCTCTGGTTCTGGGCGACGCCGATCGCTTGGCCGTCGACCATCCTGCCCAAGGGCCTCGCTTGGCTCTTCAAGATCAACCCGATGTATTTCGTCGTCGAGGGATACCGCACATCGCTAGTCGGCATCCCATCGGCCTCGTTCGGTTTCGCCGCGACATGGCATTTTTGGGCAATCGCCACGATCCTTCTTTTGTTAGGCACCTATGTCTTCGGGCGGCTCAAGCCCGAGTTTCCCGAAATGCTGTGACGGCGTACGCCATTCCCCATGTCCGGCCCAGTGATCAAGGCGTGCGATATCGGCAAGAAATACCGGCTGTTCTCGTCGCCCGTAGCGCGGCTCAAGGAGGCGCTTCATCCCTTGCGTAAGCGCTATCACAACGAGTTCTGGGCGCTTGATACCGTGAATTTCGAGATCGAGAGTGGCGAGACCTTCGGAATTATCGGCAGCAACGGCTCGGGCAAATCAACCCTACTCCAGATCATCGCGGGCGTCCTTAAGCCGACCAACGGAATGATCGAGGTGAACGGCCGCGTGACCGCGCTCCTGGAATTGGGCGCCGGGTTCAACCCCGAGTTCACAGGCCGGGAGAATGTGCTGCTGAACGGCGCCATCATGAACGTCTCCCGGGGCGAGATGCTGGAGCGCATGCCGACGATCGAGGCGTTCGCGGACATCGGCGAATTCTTCGACCAGCCGGTCAAAACCTATTCCACCGGGATGTTTGCGCGCGTGGCCTTCGCCGCCGCGATCAACGTGGACCCCGATATTCTGATCGTAGACGAGGCGCTCTCGGTCGGCGACGCCAAGTTCCAGCACAAATGCTACGAGAATATGCGCAAATTCTCGGCGCGCGGCCGAACCGTTCTGTTCGTGACCCACGCGGTCGACGTCGTGGTGGCGCATTGCACGCGCACCATGGTACTGGATCGCGGCAGGGTCGATTTCATCGGCGAGCCGCGCGTGGCGGTCGACAGGTACCTCGATCTCTTGTTTGGCGGCGGGCGCCATGCGAAATCGACGTCACCGGAGCCCGCGGTGGAGGGCCGGGATACGGGACCCGCGGCGGCAATTCCCGATACGGCGCCCGACGATGGGCTGGGCCCCGAGGTTGCGGTCGCGCAGCCACAGTCCAGCCTCGCGCAAGAGATGCCGGGCGGGGAACCGGGGATCGATCGCTGTCCAATCCGGCCGAGCTACAATTCGAGTGAGACCCGTATCGTCGGACCCAATGGCGGCGCGCGAATCGTCGATTACGTCATCCGCGCGAACGGGGTGATCCACGCGACCGAGATTTCCGAGAAAAATACCATAGAAGTTTCCTTCAAGGTTGCGTTCGACCGCGCCGTCGACCGGCCGATCTACGGGATCGCGTTCAAGACGACCGATGGGATCGTAGCGTATGCCGTAAACACCCATATGATGGGGCAGTCCGTGCCGGCGGCACACGCAGGAGACGTCCGGTTCCCGTATTTTTCCTATATCGTAGACCTCCAGCCAGGCGCCTATTTCGTCGACGTCGGCGTAGCGGAAGTGGATGGATCTCCGGGTGGCGCGATCATCATCATTCGCCGCTCCGTCGCATTTATCATCGTCAAAGGCGCGGCCTTCCCGAAATTCGACGGCGTGTGCGATCTTCACGCCGAGTTCAAGCTGCTGAATTGAGCGCCGGGGTTCGGGGGGCGCGGTCCGAGTTGGGCCGCTCTCCTTGCGGAGCCGAAACGAAAGCCGGCCGGCTTGCGGGTCGCGGGCGGCCTTCTGGGGTCGAAGCGTATTGATTCGATCCTGCCGGGCCCACCGGTTCACCGCTCAAGGGCCGGCGAGCCGGATCGCAGCGGACGAATACCCCGAGCGGCAAAAGAATATTTTTGCAGCCTTGGACGTTCCGTGCGCACCCTCGGGCAATTTTCATTGCGCTAAATCTTTTGGGCGCCGAGCGCTGATCGCGGAATTCTTCAGGTTGACGGCTCGTCCAATGTCCGACTATAGAAGGACCAATGTTGGCCCTTTCAATGTCCTCATTAGCGTGATTCCATGGACCTTCGGCCCTACAATCTCTCCCAAGATCAGCTGGTGCGCGCGGCGGAGTTGGCGGTCAGCGGCCTGATTTGCTACCAGCCGTTCATATTCTCGGACAATCTCATCACCGGCGCCGGCTATGAGTTCGCCAAGGTGAAAGAGGGGGCGGGTATGATCTATTGCCCGCAGCTGCCGCCGTCGACCACGACGTACAAGAATGCCAAGCGTCACTTGATCGACCCTGCGATTCTCGACGAATTCCGCAATTACAACGATAGCCTACGGGTGCTTTACGAATCGATGCTGGACCTTATCGTCGAGAAGGTCGGAGATCCGCGCGACCTGACCTATGCCGACGTCGGAAGCTGCACCGGCTATTTCCCGCTATCGCTCGCCAAGCGCGGTGCCAAGGAAGCGGTCGGATACGATGTCGTGGACTACGCTCCCACTTACGAGTTGCTCAACCAGATTCTCGGAACCAACGCGAAGTTCAAGCGCGCCGCCTACGACCACGAGCTCGGGACCGTGCCGGGAGCAGGGACCTTCGACGTCGTGCTTTCGATCGCGCTGCTCGTGCACATGAGCGACCCGCTCCGACATCTCGCCTTTCTCGGGAAGATTGCGCGCAAGGCCCTGTTCGTGTGGACGTTCACCTCGAATGCCGAGGAGGACGAGATGGTGAACCGTTACACCTCGATCAACCGCTACTATGAGACCGCGAGATTTCCCTATTGCTTCGACATGACCCAATTATCGCCCGGCCTGTTGCGGCGCTCTCTCGAGGCGATGGGGTTCACCGAAATCCACTTGCTTCAGCCGCGCCCGGACGGCATGCCAGCGTCCTGTTTCAATCGCCACCGTGGCTATCTCGCGATCCGACCGCAGGAATGGGCGGAAGGAAGCTTCGTTCCGAGGCCGTACTGGACAGCCGACAGCTTTGCCATCGCTGATCCTTTGCCGCACATAATCGAGACCATCGGAAACTATAATATCGTTTTGTACAAACAGCGCTTCTACGCCTTTCCCCATGGGCTCAGCCCGTTCGGATCCGAGACGGCCGACCTCATGGCGCTGCCTGGCGTCATCAGCCACGCGTTTCTGGACGAATTGCGAAGAGTGGTCCGGCAGACCATAGATCAAAGCGTGGGGCGTGTCGTGCATTCGCCCCATCAGGTCGAGGCGATCGCGGACTATAACATCATCGAATATCTAGGCCGGTACCACGCGATTCCCCAGTGGCTCGGCCCATTCCAGGTCGACAAGGTCGACCTCACGGTGATGCCGGGAATTATCAGCCACGACGATCTCGACGAGCTCCGCGTCGCCGTGCGCAAGGCCATCGACGAGCGCGGCGGCGAAAGCCAGTAGCGCGCGACCGTTCCAGTGCAATTGGCGAATATCATTTTGAAGTGCATTTCCGCTTAGGGCGTATTACCTTTATTCTACGCCCTCCATAACCGGAGCGCGGTTTGGCGTGGGTTACTCGTGTCGGATCGCGGTGCGTGCGCGGAGAATACTGCGTATGATAGAGCATCTTATCATGAATCGAGCCAAGGGCATAGGGCACACTCGGCCGGCGCGTTACAGGACGGCGCTTTGGATTTGGGCAGTGGCAATCCCGGAATAGATGGCAATGTGGATCCACTTCTGTCTCGGCAATATAAATTCGCTTGGGCGCCTTACGCTGTACGACATGATTCAATGGTTCGACGCCGGGCTCAGGGAGCTTGGGCACGAAGTTACGATCGGCGATCGCCTAGCGCCGAATGCAATCAATCTTATTTGGGAGAACTTCCTTCCGGAACACGCCCAGGCATTGCGCGAGAGCGGCGCGACGTACGGCATCGTTGGGACTGAAATCCCCGACGGGGTGGGCTTCAACTGGCGGCGCGAAGAATCGTGGACGGTACGTTGGACCAGCTTTCCGGGTGTAGCGCGACAGGCGTCGTTCATCTGGTCCATGGTCGAGGGGTCGGTTCCGGACTATTCGCGGTTCGCGCCCACGCATTACATGGAGCTCGGATTTTCCGAGCATCTGGTTTCTTGCGAGGCGCACTGGGACCCGGAATTCGATTTTGGATTTTACGGCATCGTTACCCCATATAGGCAGGAAGTGCTCGACAAGCTTACCCGATATTTCAAGATTCATACGGCCAATAAGATCCTGCCGCCTTCGGAGATGCTGGCATTCATCGCCCGGTGCCGAATCGGGATTTGCTTCCGGCAATCGCCGCAATGGCCGATTCCGTCGCCGACAAGATACGGCAGGCTTCTCCATTCTCGACGCGGAATTGCTGCGGAATATGTACCTGTGCCCACGAGGCAGAGCAGCTTAGTTCCGATGGCACCGCCGGGGGCGGACTTCTTCGCCTATTGCCGCGATCGCATGAGCGGCTCATGGAAGAGCGAGGCTGAGGAGGCATATGAGCGCTATCGCGCGTTGCTCCCTATGCGGGAGATCATGGAGCGCGCGCTGGATACGACGGTAATCAAGAATCGCCGGGTGAAAAGGGCGACCGAAACTAGATCGGACGACCGACGCCTCGATATTCCCGCTCTCATTTCGTCAGAAGTCGTGCTGTTATCGAGCACGCGCCACTTCAATATCGTGAGCACCGGAAGGATGGTTATAGGCATTGACAGGAGCCTGGGACCAATCAACATCTCGGCGATTCTCTCGGGCGACCAGCCGCGGCCCCCGGGCACGCAATTTATTGTTGATTCCAACCTGGAAGATTTGGAGCAGAAACTTAAAGACCTCGATCACGAGATCGACGGGCAGGAACCCGCCCTGATCGAGTCCGGGTACAAGGGCTTCAACATCGTTCGCTTCCGCGGCTACAAGGCGATTTCGCTGCTCGACGGCGTGCTCGAT
>Ga0335072_10005241_pt1 | contig 19095 bp, 18 predicted proteins | sample Lox_Sample_21_FD_206725 | JGI IMG/M metagenome (GOLD analysis project Ga0335072, IMG submission 206725) | Soil microbial communities from Loxahatchee National Wildlife Refuge, Florida, United States - Lox_Sample_2.1 | ecosystem: Environmental > Terrestrial > Soil > Wetlands | place: USA...
CGGACCTGCTTTTCGCTGAAGGGCTCGATCATGCCCCTGAGGGCGTGTTCGCGGATCCAGCGGTCACTCTTGATTGCCATGTCCCTCCCAGCCGTCCCTTGCCGGACGGCCCGTCGCTTTTGCCCGGTACCAGGCCCGCGAGAAGCGGTTCCTGGGGGTGCTGCATCGTGCAAGTGTGCTAAAAATTGCATCTTACGGGAGCCGGACCACATTGACAATGCCGTCAAACGTTTCTACGATCAGCCTTGCAACGGACACTTCGCCTGACGGGGGAAAACCTTGATAAAACAGGACATCATTCACCAGGTGATTGAGCGCACCGGTCTGCAGCGCAACAAAGCCGAGGCAGCGGTCGACACGGTCTTCGAGACCCTCAAGCGGGCGCTCGCCGACGGCCAACGCATCGAATTGCGGGGCTTCGGTGTCTTCAACGTCCGTCCTCGCAAGACCGGCATTGGCCGTAATCCCCGCACGGGGGCCGAGGTGAGCATTGCTCCCGGCAAGGCCGTTCGCTTCAAGCCTGGCAAGGAGTTGCACCTGCTGGACGGCCAGTAGCCCCGGGCGAAGTGCGGCCGGAATTCAGCACAATAAAGTACTGTCGTCACGCCTCTGTGTCGGTACACTGTTTGCGTCTGGCGTGATTTTCCGCCTGAACCGTTGCGCATGGGTCAGCCCGCCATCCAGTTTCCCCGCCCGCCGCTGCGCGAGCGACCACCGATTGCGACGGTGCCGATTCAGCGCCCCTCGCAACTGGAGGGGGCCGGGGTTGCCCTCTGCCTCCTGGGGCTCAGCGTCTTCACCACGCTCAGCACCGGCGCCGTGCTCATGTACAACTTCCAGCGCGGCCTTCTGCCGTTCACGGTGAATGCAGACTTCTTCCCTTTCGCCTGGATCGTGCGCCATCCCGAACGGCTCTCTGCCGGATGGCCGTTTGCCCTCACGCTGCTCGGCATCCTCACCGCGCATGAAATCGGCCACTACATCGCCTGCCGTATGCACGGGGTCAGCTCTTCACTGCCCTGGGTGCTTCCCGCTCCCACTTTGATCGGCACGTTTGGCGCCTTTATCCGTCTGCGTTCGCGGGTTCCTTCGCGCGCTGCTTTGCTGGATATCGGCGTCGCCGGCCCTCTTTCCGGAATGCTGGTCGCCATCCCCGCGCTGATCACCGGTCTGCTTCTCTCCCAGCCAACCGTCGCTCCGGGGCACTCTGCCAAAAGCATCAGCGTCAGCGTCCCCTTCGCGCTTTCGATGGTGCACGCCGTGGTTCGCTGGTTGCATCCGGGGTTGCCGCCGCTGGACGCGTCGTTTAATCCTCATCCGGTTCTGGTGGCGGCGTGGATCGGCCTCTTCATCACGTCGGTCAACCTCATGCCCGCCGGCCAGCTCGACGGGGGGCACATCCTGTATGCTGTCTCCCCAACGGCGCACCGCTGGGCCACCAACACGCTGGTCTTCCTGTTGTTCTTTGCGGGAACGATGTTGTGGGTGGGATGGCTGGTGTGGGGATGCTTCCTGCTTCCGAGCCTGAATCATCCGCCGGTTTCAGAACAACCGCCGCTGACGAGACGGAGCGCCTGGCTCGCCGTCGCGGGACTTGCTTTGTTCATCCTGACATTTACGCTGGAGCCCTTCGCCAGCGGAAGCCTGATGAACCTGCTGCACTGAGGGCCGAGCTCTGGCTGGAGTTCGGCCACGCTCGGGAGCCGGTGCGATTGTGACTGCACGGTACAGACGCGGCGCTAGCTGGCCGGTTTGACGTGGATGATCTCGCAGTCGACCCGGGTCATGCCGCTCGCCGTGGCGCCGAGGGAGATGTTGCTGTAGGTGCTGGTCGCTCCGGCGTTGGTGGGGCCGTTGAGCGTCCATCGATACTCGGATAGATCGGTACCGGCGCCGTTGAACTGGCGACACTGAAGCGTTGCAGAGGTGATCGTCACATTCGAGTTATTGGCCCAGCTCGCCGTCGTCAATACCAGCATCCCGTTTTCATCCTGCCAGTGGGCATTGAAGTTCTGCAGGTTGACCAGCGCGGCGCTGCCGCCTCCGCCGCTGCCGCTGGACGGTGGATTGCCCGGAGTGGCAGGCTGTGACGCCGGCGGATTGTTGGCCGGTGTGGGCGGGTGCGTCTTGTTGTAATAGTAGTACCCGATGCCGGCCGCGATGAGGACCACGAGGACTGTGCCCATCATTCCCGTTTTCGGTTTTGCCGGTTGTGCCGCGACAGGTACGGGGATCGCTACTGGCGTCGATCCTCCAGCAGGCCAGGCGGCTGGCGTTGCGGCGACGGGTTGCATCGGCGGGGGCAGTGGAACGGGTGTCGACGTGGGCGTGGAAACCGGCACGGCGGTCCGTTTTGTGGAGACATCTGCCCCACACTGGGCGCAGAATTTCTCGTTGCCTGTGAGTGGATTGCCACAATTGCTGCAGAATGCCATGGCCGATTCTTCTCCTCAGAGATAACGATGGGTTGCAGCGCCGGGCGAGCTTATGAAACAGCAACCGACCCGGCGGGCTGCATAGACGTCTCGATTCGTTGCATTGTCGCGCGCAGATCGGTTTTCTGCTCTTCCTTGACCTGGCGCAGTCCCTGCTGCACGAGACCGAAGACGACATACCAGCTCACCAAAGCCGACAAGATGTAATTTCCGTCGAAGGGCAGCTGCAGCGACGCTGGGAGATCCCAGATTGTGTGCAGCACCACCGGGATCAGAAATGCCTTGATGAAACGGCTATCGAAGAGCATCGACGGATTGAAGGGCCGCGCGCCTTTCACGCGCCAGAGTGCCCCGGCGGCGATGGCGGTCCACGCCACATGTCCCCATGGCGTGAGGAATGCTCGCTCCCGGAGCACCTGCAGCATGGCCACGACGCCTGCATGCAGATTGCTTCCGGTCAACAGTCCCTGATTCAGAGCGTAGCCGGCAGTTTCAAAGGCGGCGAAACCCGCGCCTACGGTCGCGCCGAACAGCAGCCCATTGAGGATGTACCTGTACTTGATGCCGCGGACGACAATCACCACGGTGAGCAGCTTGGCCACTTCTTCCACGATTCCGGCGGCCACCGCACCCATGGAGCCGAGTACCGGAATGTTGTATCCGACGAGCGCAAAGATGAGCGAAACCACCGCGCCGAACAGGAACAGGGTAACCAGCCGGTGCACCGACACGTTGCGCGGGGTGTTCATTTCGAAGAAGAAGGTCAGCGTCGTCAGCGGAACCGCGAAGGCGCCGAGGATCATCACGGCGGGAATGAGATTGGCTGCGCCGGGCAAGTGCAGGAGGGTGAAGGTGAAGACTACGTAGGTCACGACAAACACCGCCAGCACGCGGAAGAACAGCCATGGCTTCGGCCATCCGGTCTGGATCACGTCGATGGGAGGAGTAGTTTTTGTCGTCCCGACGAGGAGATAGTCCTCAACGTCGTCTTCGCTGCGCCTTTTGAAAACCTCCGAGAACATCTGCTTCAGACTGAAGCCTTCCAGATCTTCGGTGGAGGCAAGGCTCTGCAGCCTGGCCTGAAGGCCATGCAGCAGGTTGAGCTGCGTCACCGCATGAGGATGCGCGGTTGTGGTCCCGGCGACGTAGTACACCGGCTGGGGTCCGGGCTGCACATAAACGGCCTGCGCTGGAGGCTGTCCGTAGCCTGGCGGTACGAAGGGCTGCGCAGCCTGCTGCAGGATGGGCTGGGGAATGGGAATGACCTGAGCTGCCGGCTGCGGAATCGATGGGCCTGGAGTGGCCAGGGCGAGTCCGGGTGAAGCTTCCTGAGGCACAGGTTGTTGTACAGCGGCTCCACAATGGACACAGAATTTGTTGCCTGCGGGGACGGCCGACCCACATTGAACGCAGTACACCCGAATTCTCCACTTCGTCTGGGTTCGGGGGATTGGTATAGGAACGTAGCATGGACCCGATTTCGAAGTAAAGATAAAGATTGGCGAGGGCGGCGCCGACGCGGAACCATATTTCGCGTTCATACGTAGCTCCGTCGACCGCAACTCAGAAGCTACCGTGAAGGTGTCGTCTGCAGGAGTGTCGTCAGGTGTATCCGCCAGGAACCCGCGCTGGATTACTTCCGGCAGCGCGATGGTTACTGGCATCGCCCTGATCAAGTTCGTTCTGCAAATGGCTGTCGCCCATCGCTATGGAATTTTTCGCGATGAGATGTGATCCCTGCCCTCTGTGGCGCTGCCCTGGTGCTGCTCACCGGCGCGATCACCCGGGAGATGGGCGGCGATCGTAGGGCCCAGGTCTTCGCCGCGTTTACCGTTCTTGCAGCGCCGGTCTGCCTGCTGATGCAGCACTGGTTCGCGATGAACGCTGCCGAGCCGTTGTTGTGGATGGCGATCGTCTGGTGCGTGCTTCCGCCTTGGCGAGCGATAGGCCACGGGACACAGGCCGGTGGCTTGTCAGAGCTTTTCGGCTTCGATCCCGATGTTTGTCTCGCCGGCGGCCTTCTTCTCCCAGTACTTCTTCACCCAGGCATCGAAGGTTTTGCCGGCGGCGTTGTCCCGGCCGGTGAAGGCCAGGGCCGCGATCTCGGCATACGGGATGGTCAGCTTGGTGCGGTGTTCAGACGGCATCACGCGAACGGCGGAATCCTGGAGGGTCGTGCCGGTGCGGCGATCGAAGACGTAGCCGTGCACGACGTCGCCGTTTTTCAGGGTCAGGGTTACATCGCCGCGATAGTCGAAGGCTTTTTCGAGCGCCTGTCGGATTTCCGCATCGCTGGCCAGGGACGGAATCCAGCCCTCGAGCTGCTCGCGCTCGCGGCCCTCCATCACCTCAACGGCATTCGGATCGATCGCTGGATTGGCGGCTGCATTCGTCATACGCGAGTTCCCTCTTCGAGGCGGACTTTCGTCTCAATCTGAATCAGCGGATTGAAGCTGTGCACCGGCTTGACCGGCTCGTTCAGCAGATCGAGCGCACCCTGGTCGGGATACCGGTTCATCATGGCCTTCGCCGTCTGCCACAGACCCTTGAGAGAGCCGAAGGTATAGTTGACGGCTGTGCCCTCGTAGCCGGAGTGAACCATGCAGTTCGCGCACTTGGGATTGCCGCTCTCGGTGCCGTAGTTCTCCCACTCGGTCGAGTCGATCAGCTCCTGGAAAGTATCCGCGTAGCCGTCCTGCAGGAGGTAGCAGGGCTTCTGCCAGCCGAAGATGCTGAAGGTCGGCATCGCCCAGGGCGTGCAGTGGAAGTCGCGCTTGCCCATGATGAATTCGAGGTAGAGGTAGTTCGCGTTGAACTTCCAGGTCTTCTTGCGATTCGAGAGGATGGCCCGAAAGAGGCGGCGCGAGCGAGCGCGGCCGAGGAAGTGTTTCTGATCCGGCGCCTTCTCGTAGGTGTAGCCGGGAGCGACCATCATAGCCTCAACACCGACCTCCATCAGGTCGTCGAAGTGGCCCCGCACGGAGTTGGGATCGGCGCCGTCGAAGAGCGTGGTGTTGGTGGTGACGCGGAAGCCGGCGGCTACGGCGGCTTTGATGCCTTCCATCGCGATGTCGTATCCGCCTTCGCGGCAGACGGAGAAGTCGTGATGCTCGCGCTGGCCGTCGAGATGGACTGAGAAGGAAAGGTACTTGCTCGGCCTGAAGAGATGAAGTTTTTCTTTCAGAAGCAGCGCGTTCGTGCACAAATAGACGTACTTCTTACGGGCAACAAGGCCCTCGACAATCTTGTCGATCCGGGGATGCAGCAGCGGCTCGCCGCCGGGGATGGAGACCATCGGCGTGCCTGATTCCTCAATGGCGCGGAAGCACTCCTCGGGCGTCAGTTCCTGCTTGAGAATGTGCGGTGGATACTGAATCTTGCCGCAGCCGGCGCATGCCAGATTGCAGCGGAACAGGGGTTCCAGCATCGTCACCAGAGGAAACTTCTTCCGGCCTTTCAACTTTTGCTTCAGGACGTAACTTGCGACCGTCCATGCCTGCGATACAGGTACCGCCATTGAAGATCCTTCCTCCGTCTTGAGCGTTATTATCCCGTCCATTGTGAGCGGCGGGATTGGCTTTACGCCTCAGCTCGTTCCGTCGAGCGCATGTAATTCGTGAGCGCCAGGAGCGCGAAATAATCCCGATACAGCGGGTAAGCCAGGTAGAACACGCGTGGAAATCCCGTTCCGGTATAGATTGCCTGGCGGGTCTTCCCTTGCCCGAGGCTCTCATCCCACGAGCCGTCGGCCTGCTGCTGCGCCAACAGCCATTTGATGCCCTTCGCTACCGAGTCGCTTCGCGTGTCGCCGGCGGCGAGCAGTCCCAGAATGCCCCAGGCTGTCTGCGAAGGCGTACTGATGCCGACACCCCGCGTCGTTGGATCGTCGTAGCTGTGGCAGCTCTCGCCCCAGCCGCCGTCGGCGTTCTGCACGGAGCGAATCCACTCCGCCGCCTGCTGGATCTCCGGTTCGTGATTCCAGATGCCCATGGCCTCCAGCCCGCGCAGCACCAGGAAGGTGCCGTAGAGATAGTTCACGCCCCAGCGCCCAAACCAGCTGCCGTCCGGCTCCTGTTCGGAAAAGATGAACCGGATGGCCTTCTCCACGCGGCGGTCTTTGCGCGTGTAGCCATAGGTCGCCAGCATCTCCAGAATGCGTCCCGTAATGTCGACCGTCGGCGGATCGAGCATTGCGTTGTGATCCGCGAAGGGGATGTGCTGGAAGATCATCTTGGTGTTGTCTTTGTCGAAGCTGGCCCATCCACCGTTGCGGCACTGCATGGAGAAGACCCACTCGATGGCGCGCTGACAGACGTCATACTGATAGCGCTCGCGGGGATTGTCGACCTTATTCAACGCGAGCAGAACTTGCCCTGTATCATCGACATCGGGGTAAAACTCGTTGTTATACTCGAAGTACCATCCACCCGGCGCCGCACCCCGATTCTTCACGGACCAGTCGCCCTTGTGGCGCACTTCTTTCGCAAGCATCCAGTCCGCGGCCTGGAGCAGCCGGGGATCCCTGCGGTCCATGCCCGCTTCCCCGAGGGTATACATCGCCTGTGCCGTATCCCACACCGGGGACATGCAGGGCTGCATGCGGAAGGTCGGGACGGGATAATCCGGGGTGCCATTCGGCGCGTCGATCCCCAACTTTTCGAACTCATCCATGGCGCGGATCACCTGCGGATCGTCGAGCGAATAGCCGAGGCAGCGGAGGGCGATGATCGAATTGAGGATGGCGGGATAGATGGCGCCCAGGCCGTCAGACATCTCCAGCCGTTCGAGCATCCACTTCTGGGCTTTTTTCAGTGCGATCGAACGCAGCGGGCGGATGTGAATGCGCTCGAACCAGTGGATCATCCGATCGGTAAAGATGAAGAAATTGCGCCAGCTGAAAAAGTGCTCTTTGTCCCACTGGAGCCGCAAGTCGGCGTTCTCGCGCCCACCGACAAAGAGCTCGTCGATAGCGTGCTCAGCCGGAATCTTCTTGAAAGGCTTCTTGGCGTAAGCGATGGAAAGCGGAACGAGGATGCCGCGGGACCACGACGAAATTTCGTAGATATTGAAGTAAAACCACCGGGGAAACAGCACGATCTCCGGCGGAATCGCCGGCACCGAGTTGTATTCGTACTGGCCCAGCGCGCAGAGATAAATCTTGGTGAAGGTGTTGCAGGCCACCACGCCGCCGTGCGCCAGGATCCATTCCCGGGTCTGCGCCATGTGCGGCTCATCTGCGGAGACGTCCATCAGCTTATTCGCGAAGTAGCATTTGACGCTCAGGCTGATGTTTCCGGGGCCGCCCGGGTAGAGCGACCAGCTGCCATCGTCGTTACGGTAGCGCATGATTTCGTTCAGCGCCCGCCGCATCTTGCCCTGATCGCCGGTACCCAGCAGAACGTGGAGGAAGATGTAGTCGGCCTCGAGCATCGAGTCGCCTTCCAGCTCGCCGACCCAGTAGCCCTCCGGATGCTGCATGCGGAGCAATGCATCCCGCGACCGCTCGATCGCCCGCGCCACGTCCTCCAGAGCCGCATCGATCCGCCCGAACTTCACTTGTGCCGAGGATCGACTGCCAGGCTCTTCAGGGCGGCCCTCGCGACTCTCAACGGCCGAAAAGGACGCCGACTGCGCGCCTTGCAATGGTGTGCTCATGCCGTTCCCTGTAACCCGTTCGTACGGCGGTGTGTTCTCCGCACGGTTCGTTAGATGCTCGCCGCTGTTGTGGGCGGAGCCGACTGGATGGCCTGCACGATCTCCGGAGGAAGCCCAAACCGGACATTTTCCGGCATGACCTCAACTTCGTCGACCGTGGCAAAGCCATTGTTCTTCAGGTAGTCGATGACGCCTTCCACCAGAATTTCGGGCGCCGAAGCCCCCGCGGTGACCGCCACGTCGCGAACGCCTTTCAGCCATGCCGGATCGATGGCCTCGGCGTTGTCGATCAGATGCCCCTGGGTGCCCAGGTTACGGGAAACTTCCACGAGGCGGTTGGAGTTCGAGCTGTTGTTCGAACCGACCACCAGCACCAGATCCGCGCTGTGAGCGACGTTTTTCACTGCGACCTGGCGATTTTCGGTCGCATAGCAAATGTCCTGCGAGTGCGGCCCGACGATTTTGGGGAACTTGATTTTGAGAGCCTGAATGATGTCGCGCGACTCATCGAGGGAGAGCGTGGTCTGGGTCAGATAGGCGACGTGCTCCGGATCGGGAACCTCCAGGGTCTGCACCTCTTCCACGCTGGAAACGACCTGGGTGACGTCGGGCGCCTCGCCCAGGGTGCCTTCGATCTCATCGTGGTCCCGGTGTCCGATCAGGACCAGCGAATATCCCTGGCGGGCGAACTTCACCGCCTCGACGTGGACCTTGGTGACCAGCGGACAGGTCGCGTCAATCACTTTCAGCTTCTGCTTCTTCGACTGCTCGCGGACGGCGGGTGAAACGCCGTGCGCCGAGTAGATGACACGGGCGCCCTCGGGCACCTGGTGGATGTCGTCGACAAAAATGGCGCCCTTTTCTGCCAGCTCATTGACGACAAAGCGGTTGTGGACGATCTCTTTGCGGACATAGATCGGTGCGCCGAAGGTTTCGAGCGCGATGCGCACGATGTCGATGGCGCGCACAACCCCCGCGCAGAACCCGCGTGGCTTCAGCAAAAGAACTCGCTTTTCCCCGGGTCCGGACGCCGCGCGCTGGGGAGCGACAGGTGTCTCGGTGATGACGGTGCTCACGATCTTTATTATACCGTGAACAACGCCATAGCACGGGGGTGACAGACCTGGGCGCGTGCCGTCGAAGGTTCGTCTCATCTCGTGCCGCGGCACGGACTTCTGTTCTCCCTGTATGCCGTAAACTCGGATCGTTGCTCTGCGATCGAATTCCAGGGCTTCCCTTCCATGCCCATCCATCTCTCCCCTATCGAAGCGCGCGTGCTGGGCGCGTTGATTGAAAAAGAAGCGACCACCCCCGAGTACTATCCGCTCTCGCTCAACGCACTGGTGAATGCCTGCAATCAGAAGAACAACCGCGAGCCGGTGACGCAGCTGAATGAGGACGAGGTGCGGACGGCGCTGAATCGATTGCGCGACCAGAACCTGGCGGCGGCGGTTCACGACAGCCGGGTGACCAAGTACGAGCATCGTCTGCAGGAGGTGCTGAACCTGACGCGGGGCGAGACGGCGGTGCTCTGCGTGCTGCTGCTGCGCGGGCCCCAGACACCGGGCGAGTTGCGCGGGCGGAGCGAGCGGATGCATCGTTTCGAGGAACTCGAGGATGTGGCCGCGACGCTGGACCGGATGAACCAGCGTGATCCGGCTCTGGTCACGGCCCTTCCCCGACAACCCGGTTCGCGGGAAGTTCGGTATGCGCATTTGTTGTCCGGCGAGCCGGATGTGTCGCAGCTGCCGAGTCCCGCCAATGAGCCGGCTGCCTCGCGGCAGCTCGTCTCTGAACAGGATCAGGAGCGCATCACGCGGCTGGAAGCCGAAGTGGCGGGTCTCCGGGAACAGGTCGCGGAGTTGAAGGCGCAGATCGAGGCGCTGTCGATCATGCGTTCATGATGGGGCTGGAACGCCCGGAAACGCCTGCATGCATTGCGACGGGGCGTCGCCGGATTCTGGAATGTGACTCCGATCACATCCGCCCACAGCCCTGCCCTGCCAACCTGTTGCCATGGACATCTCCCAGGCCATGCAGAAGCTCGACTACAATCGTGCGCCGTTCCTTGCGATTTGGGAAACCACCCAGGCGTGCGACCTTGCCTGCAAGCATTGCCGGGCCTCCGCGCAGCCGTTGGCCCATCCCAGCCAGCTCAACACGGCAGAGGCCACGAACCTCATCGACCAGGTCGCCGAGCTTGCGGTGCCGCTCTTCGTGTTCACGGGCGGCGATCCGCTGAAGCGCCCCGACATCTTCCAGCTCATCCGCCATGCAGCAGCGAAAGGGGTGCACGCGGCGCTCACACCCAGTGCAACGCCGCTGCTCACGCGAGACGCGATCTTCCGCATGAAAGATTCCGGGTTGTCGCGCCTCGCCGTGAGCCTCGATGGCTCCGTGCCGGAAATCCACGACTCCATCCGCGGCATTGCGGGGACATGGCAGCGCACGCTCCAGGCCATTGAGTGGGCCAATGAAGCCAAACTTCCCATTCAGGTCCACACCGTTGTCAGCCGACTGAACATCAGCGACCTCGACAACCTCTCGGTCCTGCTGACCGTAAAGCAAATCGTGATGTGGAGTTTCTTCTTTCTCGTGCCGGTCGGCCGCGGCCAGGTGGCCGACCTGCTGACCGGGGAGGAGTTCGAGGATGTCTTTGCGAAGATGTGGGAGCTCACCAAGCGGGTGCCCTTCGCCATCAAGACGACCGAGGCGATGCACTATCGCCGTTACCTGATTCAGCAGCGGATGAAGGAAGGGCTCGCAACGACGGGCGTGCACGACGATGCCGGCGCTCGACCGACGCGCCATCCAGGCTGGACGGTCAGTTCGGGCCATCCGGGCCACGGATCGGAAGCGAAGGCGGTCGGATGGGCGACGAAGCGGGTCAACGATGGCCGCGGCTTCGTCTTTATCTCCCATATCGGCAAGGTTTATCCGAGCGGTTTCCTGCCCATCGAAGGCGGCGACCTGCACAACGACACCCTCGCGCATATCTACCAGGAGTCGCCGATCTTCGTGAAGCTGCGCGACTCCGATGGGCTCCATGGCAAGTGCGGCGCCTGCGAATTTCGTAACATCTGCGGCGGATCGCGCGCACGCGCCTACGCTGTGACCGGCGATGTTCTGGCCGAAGAGCCGTGCTGCATTTATCAACCGCGCAATTACCACCCCGACCCGAATCAGAAGTTCGACGCGACACCTGGATGCGAAGCGCATAATCTGATTCAGGTGGAGGTGGCTCATTCTTGAAGAGGATCGCCATCATCGGAGGCGGGATCGCCGGCCTCAGCGCCGCGTGGACGCTGGAAAAGGCGCGCCGGGCAAGCTCCGGAGGCGCCGAGGCCCTGGAATACCACCTGTATGAAGCCGCTGACCGGCTGGGCGGCGTCATCCGCTCCGAAATCGTCGATGGTTGCGTTGTTGAAGGCGGCCCCGATTCCTTCCTGACCGAAAAGCCCGCCGCTGCGGCTCTGTGCCGCGAACTGGGCATCGAGGACCAGCTTCTTCCTTCCAACGATGCCGAGCGCAAAACCTATATCGTCGTGAAGAATCGGCTGGTTCCGCTGCCCGACGGCCTGATGTTCATGGTGCCGACGAAGCTGATCCCAACGGCACTGACACCGCTGTTTTCCTGGTCCACCAAGCTGCAGATGGCGCGGGAGTTCCTCTTTCCGCCCGCGCCGGCGACAGAGGATGAGTCGGTCGCGGACATGACGCGCCGGCACTTCGGCCAGGAAACGGTGGATCGGCTGGTTTCACCATTGCTTTCCGGTGTGTATGGGGGCGATGCCTCGCAACTCAGCGTCCGCGCCGTGCTGCCGCGCATGGTCACCATGGAGAAGGAGCACCGCAGCCTGACGCGCGCCATGCTCGCTGCGCGAAAAAGGATGCGGGCACACCAACCTGGCGCGGCCCCATCGGCTCCGCCGTCAAAAGCGGGATCGAGCGCGAACGGCAGCAGGGTGGGTTCGCGATCGCTTTTCACCACGCTGCGCGGCGGCATGAAGCTGATGGCGGACGGCATCGCGGCTCAGCTCGCCCCCGGTTCGATTCACCTGAGCACGCCCGTCCAGGCGCTCCATCACAACAGCGACGACTGCCGCGACCCCAGGCCCTCCGACTGCCGCTACTCCTGTGGCTGGACCCTCGAAACGTCCCCTGGCAAGGAGAAATTTGACGGCGTTGTCCTTGCGCTGCCGGCCTGGGCGGTTGCCCATTTGCTGCGGCCCGTCGATCGGCTCACCAGCAGCCTGCTTTCGGAGATCCCCTACAGTTCCTCCGTTACTGTCACCCTGGGATACCACCGCAGCGAGCTGGAGAGCCTCCCCCTCGGCTTCGGCTATCTGGTCCCGCCGACGGAGAAGCGGAGCATGCTGGCCTGCACCTTCGTCCACAACAAGTTCGCTGGCCGCACGCCGCACGACAAAGGCGTTCTGCGCTGTTTTCTGGGTGGGTCCGGCAACGAATCTCTTCTGGATGCCACCGATGAAGAGCTCACGACGATCGTCCGCAAAGAGCTGAGCGAGATTCTCGGATTGCAGGCGAAGCCGACCTTCGTGCGCATCACGCGCTCGCGTCGCGCGATGGCCCAGTATGGCGTCGGTCACCTGGAGCGGACGCAGGCGATTCGCGAGAACGTCGCTGCCCTGCCCGCCCTGGCCCTGGCCGGGAATGCCTACGATGGCATCGGCGTGCCGGACTGCATTCGGACCGGACAGCAGGCGGCCGAGGCGGTGCTGCGATCGCTCCAGGAACAACCGGAAGCGATGACGGCCTCAGGACGCTGACGTTTCTGCAGCACGCCTGCGCACCGTCCTCAGGAGCATCAGGAATCCCACGACGGCGAGCGTGTTGAACACGATCTTGCCGATGAGATCCACGCGCGACCAGGCGCCGCTGCCGGCAAAACCTGCTCCCATGCAAACGAGGGTTGCTGCAAGGGTGGCGGCCCAGCGATGCGGGTCGCCCCACTGCGGCGAACGGACCCAGGACCCGATCACGGCGATGGCAACGATCGCCCACGTTACACCTGCCACCAGGGGAATCCAGAAGGCGATCCGGGGTTCCTGCGGCCGGAAGACAAATCCCATCAGAGCATACCAGGGCAATGCCAAAACGAGGACAGTCCAACCCGCCACCCACGCAGGCGGTGTCCACCGCGATGGGACGGGTGCGACGCCCATCCGCCGCATCGCATAGGCGAGAACCGCCAGCAGCAGGATGGCTGCGAATCCGGCGCCGACCATGGTCGTCGACGCGTGATATTCAGGCACGTGCAGCACCATCGGGCGCGCGCGTTTGACCCATGCGTACCAGGCGATACGCGCGCCCAGAAGGAAGATGATGGCGGCGATCCCCATGCCCTTCGTGCGCAGCCAGAGCATCCGGCTTCGCGATTTGAAGATGAGTTCTGTCACGCCGACCGGAACCAGGACCACCCAGACGCTCTCGAAGCCGAGCATGAAGAGGAAATAGATCCAGTTGACTCCTCCGGCTCGTCCATAGTGCAACAGCGCTCCGGGGAACGGCAGGGGAGCCAGAGAAGTCTGCTGAACGATGAACTCTTCGGCGATCGAAAGTCCGAGACCGAGCGCGAGCAGGCTTGGCCATCCGCCGCCCCATCGGCGCACCAGTTCGCGGATGATCAGCGCGCCACAGCCCCACACCATCATCTCCGGGATGAGCACGAAGATGATACTGAGCTTCGTCGCGCCGCTCGACACTTCGGCAATGAAGGGTGCCAGAAAAACCAGTGTCCACATCGGACCCGGCTGCCACCGCTGCGGAACTGAACCTGCATTCGTCTCCATGCCTGACCTGAACCTCCGGAACAAGATCCAGATTCAGGCTTGAGGGCACAAATCCGTAGTGGAGTTTGTCAGGTATGCGCGGTGACAGATGTCATGACGATGTGCAGATTTGGTGCATCAGGGCTGGCGCGCCATCCCGGGGAATTGGACTACGGTTTGGCCGTCATCGGCTTCAGGATGTCATCCAGACGATCCGGCGTTCCGGCCACGCGCTCGAGATGGGGATAACGAAGGCCATCGTGGTAATCGAGCGCGAGCACGCGAAAGGTCCCGGTATTGGCCACGATCAGAGAGATCGGATTGGTGTTGCCCTTCGCATCGCGGATGGCGTCGCTCAGCAACTGCCCGCTGTATTGCCGCCCATTCACCGCAATGATCTGCATGCCGGGCCCCAGCTTCGCTGTGTCCGCTGCTGAGCCCACCAGGACATCTTCGATGCGACCATCGCTGGTCAGATCAAGCCCGATGGACCACCATGCCAGCGTCGTTCCCGTCGCCACGATCTGCGCCTGGGTGTAGTCGCTGGGCTGATCGGTGTAAACCAGCTTGTAGCCGCCATTCTCGATCCCGCCCAGCGGTGCATGAGGCGACTTGCTCGTCAGCCGTTCGCGCAGAAAACTCGCCCAGTCGTAAGCCACGACATCATTCAGCCCGCTGACAACGTCGTCGAACGTGTAGGGCACGACCTTCGGTCCGGTGTTGCCGCCCAGGCCTTCAAATGCGGCCAGGAAATCGTTCAGGCTCTTCTTGTCGTTCGTCAGCCTGCGGATCGTCGTATCCACGTCGAGCCACACCAGATCGCCTTCGGCGTAGTAGTCGGTGTTGCGACGCCAGTTGTCCCAGGGGGATCCATTGCCATAGAGATACAGGATCTGCGCCGCGGTCGCCGTATCCTGCAGGTCGCGCCACGTCCGGCCCGGCCGGTAGTCGAGGGTCGCCGCATCCTGTGCGAGGTAATCGCGATATTGCGCGGCTGTCTCGATGTTGCTCCGCGCCGCCAGCACATTCCCCAGATAGTCCGTTAATCCCTCGTAGACCCAGAGCAGGTTGCCCTTCATCGGATCCTCGTAATTGCCCGTCGCGAGGCCCGCCGGCCGCCGGTATTTTCCGTTCCACGAATGGGTGAACTCATGCGGCAGCAAGTCCGCGGAGAGCAGGAGCAGATTGTCGTCGATGAAGGTCCTCTCGGCGACGCGATCATCGCTCGACTGGTGATGCTCAAGGCCGAAATGGGCGACCTGATCGCTTGCCGTGACCAGGAAGTGATAGCTGTCGTAGTGCCGCGACTTGTAGAGCGCGCCAGCCTCCCGCACCAGATTGCTGTACGCGTTGACGGTCTCCGGCGAGAGCTTGAGATCCTCAGGACCATCGGCCGCGATATCGAGGAAATGTTTCGGTGTGACCTCGGGCGCCAGAACGATCTCGACGAAATACTTCCCTGTCAGCAGCGGCGAATCGATCAGTTGCTCCAGCGACACGGCGCCGAAATCAATGTGGGTGGCGTCCCCGCTGGTCCGGGTCAACGCCGTCCCATATTGCCATCCCTCCGGCAGAACCACCGACGGCTGAACGAAAAGGTCGGCGTCGTTCGCATGCCCCGCTGGATAGAGGACTACTTCGTTCCAGCTCAGCAGAGCCAGGTTGGCGCTGGTCGAAGCGCCTGCCGAAAATCCGCTGGCCGCCGCCGTGGCCAGGAAGTCGTCCTTGACGTCGAGTTGGGTTACGCCTTCCGGCACCGTCAGGCGGATGGCGTACATGTTGACGTCGTCGCGCGTCCAGGTGAGCGGCTGGCCGTTGGCGGCGATAAACAGCCCGGCCAGGTTATCGATGGGGCCATCCGGCATGTGCTCGCCGGGAATCCACTTGGCGTACAGCAGGGTCAGCGGTCCAGGAGTCACCGGGATGGTCATCTGCGCATGGAGAATTTTGCGCGGAGCGTCCGTCAGGTCGACGGTGATTTTGATCGGATTCGAAGCAGTCTGGCCATGAACAGAAACAGCAGCAGCAAAGAGCATCCCCAGAACGGGGCGCAGCGCGAATCGCATAGTCCTCCTGATCGAAGCGCGAACCCCTAGTGTAACCACGCCGCGGAGGGCCACAAAGAAGGCTTCGCGGCCCCTCAGCAACGGTCTATCGCTCGCTGGCGGCCTGCTTCGTCGTTGCAGCGATCTTCACCGTCACCTCGTCCACGTCTTCCCCCATGCGGATTTTCCGGATCTGCTTATAAAACAATCGGCCTCCCAGCGGCTCCGCACTCTCGTCCTCCACCTGCTCCTCTTTCAACTCTTCGACGATCATGTGCCGAATCTGCGGCTGCACGATTTCCTGGAAACCCAGGAACATCGCGCCCATGGCCAATCCGGCCAGCGGGGAGATTACGAGATCCCGCGTTTTGCGAAGTTCTCTCCTCCTGCGCCGCTGATTTGCCATGTGAAATACAGCCGAGACAAGAAACCACATCACGCCCAGATTTGCGATCCATGCCAGCACCATCCCGCTCCTCCACGGTTCTCGTTCCGGGAAAAGGATCCGCGCAGGCACACGCAGCCGCACTTCGGCCACTTGTCCTGCTCAGAATGGAAGGAGATTATCGGTTGGAAACTGGAGGGGGCCGCTGGAACAAGGCCGTGCGACCGCGAATCGGCGCAACGAAACCCGGCTCGAGATCCGCCGCCGGCCACAGCGATCGGGGAATCGTGATGAGGCCGAACAACAACAGCGGCGTCAGCACCAGCGCAGCGGCCAGCGCTACACTCGCAGCCGGATGCACCACCAGCGCGAGCAGGAGGATTGCCATGCCCATCGCCGCCAGCCGTTGCCAGGTCAGTCTCATGTCCGTGCGTCGAATTCTACAGCGGCGTGAGCCGCGTTCGCCAGGGCGGACGGGCCGGGAGCGAAGCGCATTCGCCTGGACGGCCAGTCCCCCTGTACCCTGCGTTTATGGGTTTCTTCCTCACTTTTGAAGGTCTCGATGGCTCGGGCAAATCCACACAGCTGCGCAAGCTGGCCGAGCACCTTCAGTCCCAGGGTCTTGCCGTCACGGTCACCCGCCAGCCTGGGGGCACGCATTTAGGAGATCGAGTCCGCGGTCTGCTCCTCGACTCCAAAACGGAGCACCTGGACCCGATGACCGAGCTGGGTCTCATGTTTTCCGATCGCGCCCAGTGCATTGCCGAAGTCATCGCCCCCGCCCTTTACGGAGGAAACATTGTCCTCTGCGACCGTTTCACCGATTCGACCGAGGCTTACCAGGGCGGCGGCCGCGAGTTGGGCAGCGAGGTTGTGCTGCGGATGCACCAAACCATGTGCGCCGGGCTGCAGCCCGATCTGACCCTGTTGCTGCTTGCCGACTTCGACAAATCTCTCGCCCGCGCCCGCCGCCGCAACCATCGCAACGCTGCCGCAGGCCAGGATGAAGGTCGATTCGAGCGCGAGGACACTGCTTTCTACCGGCGGGTTTACGACAAGTACCGCGAGATTGCGGCCCGAGAGCCGAACCGTGTGCGGATCATCGACGGCGACCGTCCCATTGAGATCATCCAGCGCGAAATCAGCGATCTGGTGGATGCCAGACTCCGGAGAGTCGGGCTCCTTCCCGCGGTTCCTGCCGAGGGTGTCCGTTAGTGGACACAGGGTTCCGCAATCGATCACTCACACCTCTGTTGCGATCCCACAGATCGAGACTCAGATATAAGATTCGAGAGGCTTTAACAGTGACCCTGCGAATGGTGCGGCACATGCACTTGCATTGAGCCAATGGACATCTCTCGGCCAGATATTAAGAAGAAGAAGCTCCGCCGCCAGATTGTCGTGCTGGCCATTGTTGCAGTCGGCGTCACTGCGGCCGCCTGGGCTGTCATGCGCCTCAAGCCGGCGGTTCCCACCGTGGACGCCAGTACGATCTGGCCCGATACCGTCAAACGCGGTGACTTTACCCGAAATGTCCGCGGCCTGGGCACGCTGGTTCCTCGCGAGGAGAGTATCGAGCTGATCCCGGCACAAACCGACGCCACGGTGGTTCGCATCCTGGTTCTCCCCGGCACGATTGTCAAACCAGACACGGTCCTGATGGATCTCGACGATCCGCAGCTGCAACAACAGCTGGTCACAGCCAAGCTGGCCCTGGACGGAGCGCTGGCCGATTACAAGAGCCTCCAGTCCAATCTGCAGAGCACTCTGATGGACAAGAAGTCCACGGGCGCGCAGATCAACTCCCAGTACAGCCAGGCCGAACTGCAGGCCAAGACCGACAAGCAGCTTCTGGACCTGGGCGTCATCAGCGGGATTCAGTACAACCAGTCCAAGAACAACGCCGAACAGCTGACCGCGCAACACCAGATCAGCCAGGAGCAGCTCGACGTCAATCAGAAAAACATCGAGGTCCAGCTGGCGTCACAGCAAACCAAGGTGGACTCGGCTCGCGCTCTGCTGGATCTGTATCAGCGGCAGGAAGAAGCCCTGCACGTGAAGGCAGGGATCGCGGGGGTTGTCGAGTCCCTGCCCGTCCCGCTCCAGGTCGGCCAGCACGTCGCTGCCGGAACTTCGGTCGCCGAAGTCGTTGATCCCAGCAAGCTCAAAGCCGCCCTGCAAATCGCCGAGACCCAGGCGCACGACATTCTCCTGGGGCAAAAAGCCGACATCGATACACATAACGGCATCGTTCCCGGGCACGTTACAAGAATTGATCCCTCCGTATTGAACGGAACGCGCACCGTTGACGTAACTCTCGATGGGGCCCTGCCCACAGGCGCCGTACCGGGGTTGAGCGTTGACGGAACCATCGAGCTCGCGCACCTTCACGACGTGCTGTACGTCGGGCGCCCCGCGTTCGGCAATGAGAACAGCACCATCAGCCTGTTCCGCATCGATCCCAACGGCAAAACCGCCACCCGGGTCCAGGTGCAGGTGGGTAAAGCTTCGACGACGGAGATTCAGATTCTCAGTGGCCTGAACGAAGGCGATCGTGTCATCCTTTCGGACATGTCACGAAACGACAACACGGATAAGGTTCGGTTGGAGTAATGTCCTTCCCCCCGGGAAGCAGACCAGCAAGGAAACCCAGGCAACGCAAACTTTTGAGGAGCAGGAGAGCAGGATGGACAACAATCAGGCGTTGATTGAAATCGAGGGTCTCACCAAAGTCTTCTACACCGACGAGATCGAAACCCACGCGCTGTCCGGCGTCCACATGA
>Ga0335072_10005242_pt1 | contig 19094 bp, 15 predicted proteins | sample Lox_Sample_21_FD_206725 | JGI IMG/M metagenome (GOLD analysis project Ga0335072, IMG submission 206725) | Soil microbial communities from Loxahatchee National Wildlife Refuge, Florida, United States - Lox_Sample_2.1 | ecosystem: Environmental > Terrestrial > Soil > Wetlands | place: USA...
GAAACTCAAAGTCGCCGCATCAGGGATCATCGCGGTTCTGCTGCAATGGGCTCTCGCCATTTCTGCCTGGGGCGGATGGAGGCCTTTCTTCTCTCATCGCGCATTTATTGCTCTTGCGGCGGTCACCCTCGTCTTGATTGTGGTGGCGCCGTTCACCAGCGGCAATTTTGGCTCGGGCGTGAAGGAAGATCGCGCCAATCGCTGGTTCATTCCCGTTCTTATCTGCCTGGTGCTGCTCAATGCCTGGGTTCCCGCTTTCACTGATCGCCGCGGCTTTCTGACCATCGATGGCGATGGTACCCGTTGGCTGGGCGTGGTCCTCTTTGCGGCCGGCGGTTCGCTCAGGCTCTGGGCGATCTTCGTGCTGGGCCGGCGATTCAGCGGGCTGGTAGCCATCCAGGCCGGACATTCGCTTGAAACCAGCGGAGTCTACAGTTTGGTGCGCAATCCAGCTTACGTGGGAATGCTGATTCACCTGCTCGGCTGGGCGTTGGCCTTTCGCTCCGGTGCAGGGCTTGTGCCGGTCGCGCTCGCCGTTATCCCCGTCAGTGCTCGCATCCGCGCTGAAGAACGGCTGCTGCGCGAGCACTTCGGTGCCGAGTACGACTCATACTTCGCCCGCACCTGGCGGCTCATTCCCTGGGTGTATTGAAGGCTGTTTTACGGTCTGCAAACTCTTTTGCGGGCTTAACATTAATTCGTCGCCCGGAGAAACACGCATGGCAGCACAGAAAAATACACTGTGGATGGGCCTCATGATCGCTTTTTTTCAGTTCGCGCTGGCCGTTCTGGCCTGGGGTGGTTTCAAATCCTTTTTCTCACATCCTGCGTTCATCGCGCTGGTCGTCGTAACTCTGGCCATGATGGCAGTTGCGCCGTTCTCACGCGGCAGCCTCAGTGCGGGCGCAAAAGAAGACCGGGGCAATCGCTGGGTGCTTTCGGTCTTCACCGTTATCGCAATCCTGAATGCCTACTTTCCTCCCCTCACTGACCGTCTCAACTTTTTGACGATGGATGGCGACACGCTCCGCTGGGCAGGCATCGTTCTCTACGCTGCCGGGGGAGCGCTGCGGCTCTATCCCGTCTTTGTGCTCGGCAAGCGTTTCAGCGGCCTGGTTGCCATCCAGACCGGCCACACTCTTGAGACTCACAGCATCTACAGCCTCATCCGCAATCCCAGCTACCTTGGAATGATCATCAACTTGATCGGTTGGCAGTTCATCTTCCGCTCCAGCATCGGTCTCGTGCTCGTTCTGGCATTGTTCCTCACTCTCATCGCCCGTATGAACGCCGAAGAAAGGCTGCTGCGCGAGCACTTCGGAGCCGAGTACGACGAATACTTCGCCCGCACCTGGCGGCTCATTCCCTGGATCTACTGAACTCACCCCGATGTGAGGCGCCGCACCGCTCGTCCGCTGGACACACCCTCGCGTGGCGAGCGAGAATGGGCACCGCAAGAGGGACCCGCCAATGAAGCTGAACGAAATCACTCGCCGGGATTTTGTGCGCCTCGGTACGGGTGCGGCCGTGGCTGCCGCCGCCGTCGCGCAAGCCGCTCAAACAAGTACGCTCACTGCGCCGCAGCACTCGTCTGACAGTCTGCCCGGTGGCCGCAAAATCCGCTTCGGCATCGTCGGCACCGGGATTCGGGGCTGCGATCTGCTGCGCTCGGCGCGCAATGTGCCCACCGGCGTGTGCGTTGGTTCGGCCGATCTCTACTCCACGCGCCTGAAAGCGGGCATCGAGGCATACGGCGCAAGCTTCAATACCACTGGTGACTATCGTCGCCTGCTCGACCGCAACGATATTGACGCCATCCTCGTCGCTACATCCGACCATCATCACCGCCTCGTCACTCTCGATGCCGTTGGCGCCGGCAAAGACGTCTACTGCGAAAAGCCCATGTCGCACACCGTCGAGGACGGCTTTGCTATGCTCGAGGGCGTTCAGTCGCACAAGCGCATCTTCCAGGCCGGCAGCCAGCGCGTCAGCTCCATCCTGTATCTCAAGGCCAAAGAGATTTACGACTCCGGCCGCCTCGGCGAGGTGCATGAAATCGATGCGCAGTGGAATCGCAACTCGCCCGGCGGCGCATGGGTGTATCCGATTGGAGACGACGCCAGCCCCGCAACCATCGACTGGAAGGCCTTCCTGGTTGACGCGCCGCAGGTACCCTTCGATCCCGTCCGCTTTTTCCGCTGGCGTTGCTTCGAAGACTACGGCGAGGGCCTTGGCGGCGATCTTTTCGTCCATCTCCTCAGCGGCATCCAGCTCATCACCGGCATCAATGCGCCGGCCGCGCGCGCCTACTCCACGGGTGGTCTATACCACTTCAAAGACGGCCGCGATTTTCCTGACTTTCTAGAGACCGTCTACGACTTCTCCACTCCCAGCGGCCCGGTTCACGTCAATTTGCATTGCAACCAGAACAACGATACCGACGACGAGCACATTGTGTTCTACGGAAAGACGGGCACCATGGTGATCACCGGGCGCTCTGTCACTTTTACGCCGCAGGATGTGCGTCCGCGCTTCGAGTCCTACGGCTGGAACGGCATGACCGAGGCGCAACGCCAGAAGGGAATGGCGGAGTGGAAGGCCGCGCATCCCGAGACGATGGCGCCGCTGCCCGAGGCGGAATCATTCACGTTGCCGCGGGGATACGATGATACTCAGGACCACATCGCTAACTTCTTCAACGCGGTGGTTACGCGCCAAAAAGTTGTCGAGAATGAGGTCTTCGGAAATAACGCGGCCATTGGATGCCACATGGCCAATTACTCTTACTTCCATCGTGCCATCGCTGCCTGGGATACGGCGGCAAAGAGCATCAAGGCGTAAAAGACAGGGAACGAGGGAACAAGGCAAGCTGAACAGACAGCGAGAGGGAGAAGCAGATGACGATTGCATCGCGCAGGGAGTTTTTGAAAGCGGCAGGAGCGGCTGCGGTGGTTGCGGGTTCAGGCAGGGCGGAGGCACGCACACTCAAGGTGCCGGTTGGTCTCGAGCTCTACTCTGTGCGCGAAATGCTGCCGAAGGACTTTCAGGGCACGCTCAACCAGGTTCACTCGGCCGGTTACGCCGTGGTTGAGGCCGCCGGTTTCTACAACCGGTCGGCCACCGACTTCCGCAAGGCCATGGATCAGGCCGGCCTGCGCTGCATCAGCGCGCACTACACGCTCATGCTGCTCAACCAGCAGCTCGACTCCATCATCAGCTACGCCAAAGATCTCGGCCTCGAATACATCATCTGTTCTTCGTCTGACGGAATGCACCGCGACCCGAACGCCCACGGCGTGCCCACGCTCGACGACTGGCACTGGAGGATCGATCAGTTCAACCGAATCGGTGCGACTGTGAAATCCGCCGGCATGACTTTCGGAATCCACAACCACACGCCGGAGTTCGCCACTATCGACGGCGTGCTGGTGTACGACGAGATCATGAAGCGCACCGATCCCAAATACGTCACGTTGCAGATGGACTGCGGGTGGGTCTACCTATCAAGCCACAGCCCGGCCGAGTTCATCGCCCGCGACCCCAGCCGCTTCCAGCTGCTGCACGTAAAAGACATGATCCGTGTGCCGGGCTCAGACGAGCCTGAAATGCCGGTGATGGGTAAAGGCAACATCGACTACAAGCCGATCCTGCGCGCGGCCACGCATCTCAAGTACTACTTCGTTGAGCAGGAGCGATTCGACGGCGACCCATGGGTTGAACTGCGCGCCGACGCCGACTACATGAAGAACTTCAACTTCTAAAAGCGGTGTTCCTCACTCCTCAACAAACGCTTTCAGCCGCCCGAGCGCCGCATCCCACTCGCGCGAGACGCGTTGAATATACTCTTCAATCTCGCTGAGCGGCCGAGGGTCGAGCTCGAACCGGCTCTCCCGGCCGGCGCGCACGCATCGCACCATCCCCGCGCGCTCCAGCACGCGCAGGTGTTTAGTAATCGCCTGCCGCGTCAGCCGCGAGTAGCGCGTAAGTTTGGTGATCGATGCCGCCTCGCCGCAGGCGAGCCGCGCCACCAGCGCCAGGCGCGTCTCGTCGCCCAGCGCGGCAAACAGCACCGCAGGCGCAGGGCGTCGGGTCCGCAATCTACGCATGTTCGCCAAGGTACTCCTCGATGTTCTTCATCTGCTGCTCCCAACCGCCTTCGTTGCCCTTGTACTTCTGCTCACGGCGGTCGTCAGGCAACTTGCTGAAGCCCGATTCGGTGACGGTCAGCAGCGTGCCCGCCGCCGTCGGTTCCAGGCGGAATTCGACGAGAGTCCTCGGCTCGCCGGTGTAGTCGGGCTGGTAATGTTCTTTGGCCAGCGACTTAGGATGCGCCCAGGTGTACGAGAAAAGCCGCTCCGGAATCATCTCCTCAACCTTCGCCTCAAAGACTACGTGCTCGAAGCCGGGATGCAGCACGTTTCCGCGCACAGTCGCACCCACCGCGAAAGGCTCGGTCAGCGCAACCCGGAACCACTCACCGAACTCGCGGAAGTTGGTCAATGCCCGCCAAACCCGCGCCACCGGCGCCTTCAGCTCAATCCGTTTTTCAATTCTGTCAGGGATCAAAACGCTACCTCCAGGTTGCATAATACCGATGTCGGTCTAAAAGCGCAACTATTTGGTTGCAACTTTTTGTCGACAATCCCGGGCCTGATGGAGGCGCGAAGCTTACCCCGCGCCCCATCGGCTACTCTGAATCCATGAATGTATTCGACGAAAAGCGCGCCGAGCTTGAGCGGCACGAGTTCATGATGGGCACTGAGCGCGGCCGGCTCGCCGTCGCCCTCGACCTGCTGACCGATTCTCTTATCCTGGTTGGCCAGCACGGGGTCTATTGCAGCTCGTCCCGCAATCCCTCCAAGCCCTCACTCGATCTGCAGGCAGTCCTCAGCGGCATGGAGGGCGCCAAAACCCTCATCCAGTCGGTGATGGAAGGGCTGCGGAAAGACAGGGAACAGGGCGTAGGGAACAGTAAATAGGGAATAGGGAGCAGCAGAATCCATTAGCGACAAGCTGGCAACTGAACCCTGATCCCTGAGCCCTGTTGTTAGTGCCGCGCGTGCGGCGCCACAAATACCACCATCCGCAGCAGGACGATCAGCACCGCAACAACTGCAAGAATCGTAATCAGCACGGCCGGGCCAAACTGCCCAGCCATCTTCTCACTGTCTCTGGCCTTATGCCTCATAACCACGTACCTCGAAGCCCGCACATCATCTTACGCCGATTTCCGCCACAAAACCGTGGTCCCGGCCCTTAAACATGAATACCCTCCAGCATGGCCGGAGGGTATTCGCGCTGAATGCTGAAAGCCAAAAACTGCTTTTACGCCTCCGCCGTTCTCGTCGGCTTTGAGCCCCAGAATCCGTAGAAGGCGATGTAGAGGTAGCACACCACAGGAATGACGAGTGCCAACTGATAACTGAAGTGGTCGGAGCACCATCCGATTGCGACCGGAATCAACGCGCCGCCCCATACGGCAGTCATAATCAGCCCCGATCCTTTGCTGGTCATCGGGCCCAAGCCAGCGATGCCGAGTGTGAAAATGTTCGGGAACATGACCGAGTTGAAGAACCCCGCGAGGATGAGGCTCCCGATTGCGACGTAACCCGGAGAAACGATCGATATTACAACGAGGGCTGCGGCCGTGACGCCAAATATCCCCAGCAGCCTTCCTGCTTTTATCTTGGTCATCATCCACGAACCGAGCAATCTGCCGACCAATGCTCCCAGCCAATAGAAAAGGACCAGCTTCTGAGCGGTTTGCACGGACAGTACGTTTAGGCCGCCGCGCTTGTCGTCGCTGAAATAAAGCACCATTGCGGTAGCCAAACCCACTTCAACACCCACATACAGGAAAATGCCCAATGCGCCGAGCACCGTGTGCCGGTAGTTCCAGATGCTGCGCTTCAGCACTTCATCACCCTCTTTGCCCGGCCGGAATTGCCTTGTGGCTTCAATATGAGGCAGGTGAAGGAAAGCCACTGCGAGGCCCAGCAAAACCAATCCAAACGCGATAATCAGATATGGCATCCGCACCGTGTTTGCGATCGACATCTGATAGGCGTGTTGTGCCGCGGCGCTCTCGCTTGCCACCACAGCGGGGTCGAGCACAGTCGCGGTCAGGATGAATGTTCCGGCGATCCACGGTGCAATCGTACCGCCCAGCGAATTGAGCGCCTGCGCCAAATTCAAGCGGATCGGTGCCGTGTCTTCAGGCCCGAGGATTGAGACGTACGGATTCGCGGCCGTTTGCAGAGTTGAGACTCCGGCGCCAACCACGAAAATCGCAGTGAGGAAGAGCGGGAATGAAACGGCCTGGGCTGCCGGAAGAAAAAGCAGCGCACCCAGTACCTGGATGAACAGTGAGACCACCATGGTCCGCTTGTATCCGATCGCTTCAATCAGGCGTCCCGCGGGCGCCGAAAACACAAAATAAGCAGTAAAGAAGGCACCGTTAGCCAACATTGCCTGCCAATTCTCGAGCTTCTGGATTTCAAAGATCTTCTTCAGGTCAGGTACAAGACCCATGTTCAGGTTGGTGATGAACCCGAACATGAAGAACAACACCGCTACCGCAAGAAACGGTACGAAATATCCCGGTGACGTGAGCGCGCCGGAATGCTTGCTATCAGCTGCCATAGACCTTGATTCCCGCTTTCTTCAAATTCGAATCTCTGCCCTCACCGGGCAGCGTTCTTGCACGAAGTTCATTGAAGGCAACGGGCACGAGACGGCACACCCAGGTTGATCGTTATCATCCGCGAAAAACCGGCCTTCCTGCTGCACACATCACTATACGGCAACCCGCATACGCGTGAATATCAAACCCGCCTCATTCACAGGCACCCTACCCGCTTCGTCCTGATTTCCGCTATGCTTCATTGAAAGCGAGGAAAGACCGATGCCGATTGCGATGCTGAGCGGTGCGAGAGTCAAGAAGGTTTTGGCAGCTCTTGAAGGCAACTGGCAAGCCGAGATGGAGGGGTACCACACCTACACCGCCCTGGCCGACCGCGATACCGACCCTGTACGGGCGCAGGTGCTGCGCCATCTGGCCCAGGCTGAAATCGAGCACGCCGCGCTGTGGGAGGGGCGCATCAAGGAACTGGGCGGCCAGACGCCGGCCTACGCCGGCGGCCCTGCCGGCGAAGCTAATTCCCTGGCCAACCGCGCCGGCGGCATCCGCATGGCTCTCCGCCGCCTCGAGATTGAAGAATCCCGCGACATCGCCCGTTATGGCGAGCAGCTCAAGGCCCTCGGCGACGAGGGCTCCATCGCTATCCTCGAGCACGTCGTCGAGGACGAGAAAGAGCACTACCGCGAGCTCGGCTCACTCCTCCGCGGCCATTACCAGGCCCCGGCGGGTGCACCCAAAATCGATGCCAAGGCCGTCCTGGACGAGATGCTTGCCAAGCGAAACCAGGGCCGCAAACAGCCCGGCGCGTGGATCGGCGACGCTATCTACGGCGTCAACGACGGACTAGGCGCCATCTTCGGCATCGTCTCCGGCGTCTCAGGCGCAACCTCCGGCGACTCCAAATATGTGCTCCTCGCCGGCCTCTCCGGCATGATCGCTTCGGCGCTTTCCATGGGCTCGGGCGCATACCTCGCCGCAAAAAGCGAGCGCGAAATCTATCACGCCGAAATCGCCCGCGAGCGCGAAGCCATCGCCATGAACGGCCCTGAGGCCCGCGAGCTGCTCTCACTCTACTACCAGATGAAAGGATTGCCCGAGGCCGACGCAATCCATATGGTGAACCACATCGCCAGCGATCCAGAGCAGCTTCTCAAGGCTCTCGCTAGCGAGCGCCTCGGTTCAACCGAAGAGTCGCTCTCCAACCCCATCGTCTCGGCCAGCTCCGGCGCGCTCTCCACCGCCGTGGGCGCCATCATCCCGGTTATTCCCTTCTTCTTCATGCAGGGAATGCCGGCGGTCATCGTCGCGGCTATCGTCTCGCTCGCCGCCCACTTCGCCGTGGGCGCGGCCAAGTCGCTCATTACCGTCCGTTCATGGTGGTCCTCGGGACTCGAGATGACCGTCGTCGGCGCGCTCGAGGGCGCGGTCACCTACGGCATCGGCATCCTGCTCGGAAAAGGCGGCATGTAGTGGGCGCCCTCATTCCACTTGGCGACGCCTCGCGCCGTTCGCGCATCTCCGCGGGCGTCACCATCTTCTTCATCATCATCAATTCCTGGGTCTTCTTCCTCGAGATCCTCGGCGGCAACCGATTCGTGCACGCCTGGTCGGTCATTCCCATCCGCGTCACCCACGGCCACCACGCCGTCACGCTGCTCACGTCAATGTTCATGCACGCCGGCTGGATGCACATCATTGGCAACATGGTTTTCCTGTGGGCGTTCGGGCCGGCAATGGAAGACGTAATGGGCCACCTGCCGTACCTTGTCTTTTATCTCTCCGGAGGCGTAGTCGCCATGTGCGCTCAGGTGCTCGGCGACCCCAACTCACGCATCCCCTGCCTGGGCGCCAGCGGAGCTATCGCCGCAGTCATGGGCGCGTTCATCGTCACCTTTCCGCGCGACCGCATCCGCACCCTGATCTGGTTCGTCATCTTCATCCGCGTCACATACATTCCCGCGCTCTTTCTCATCGGCTTCTGGATTCTCACCCAGCTCTTTCAGTTCGGCCTCATCGCAAGCGACGTTCAAACCGGTGGCGTTGCCTACCTCGCCCACATCGCCGGATTCCTCTTCGGCGTCGTCCTCGCCAAACTATTTGTCGATAAGCGCCGCATCGCGCTCCTGCGCAATCCCTGGGGCTATCAGTACCCGCCGGAATGAGCGCAGGAGGGAGCAGGGGCTTCAAACCCCTTTCCTTTTCCTTACCCAACTGCGAAACGCATCGTGCGGCTCCAAGTGCAGCCGGCATCCGGCGAGGAGCGGGGAGTCGGCTTGAACAGGCCGCATATCTGGGAGCTCGAACGCTCACCGAATCTGGACGGGGTCCTCGTCGATCAGTGGAGCGTTGCGCTCACCGGCGGAGATCTGCCTGAGACCGTGGGCCTACTTGCGGCAGTGGCGCTGTCGGCGTGCGTGGCTCCGGCTCTGCGGGCGGCGCGCGTGGATCAGATGACGGCGTTTCGGTGTGAGTAAGGCAGGGTGCGGATTTGTGGTTGGCCCACTACTGCTTGTCCACATCCACGTAATACAAATCCGTTGCCACCTGGAACTCATCCTTGGTGATCGGCGATTTCATCCACTGCCACTCCGTTGTCTTGGGATGGATGACTTGCCAGTGGTCCGGCGTGCCCACGCGCACCGGCATGGCGAAGCTCTCTTCATCGGCGTCCCATTTGTACATCACCAGCTGCGGCGCCTCGCCAAACAAGAGCTCAAGCCGCGGAATGTGGGCGTGCCGCAGATACTGGTCGAAGATCGGCGTCAGGTCCATCCCCGAATGCTGGTTAAAGTAGCTCACCACCTCGGGGGTCATGATGTTCTGGTACTTGTACCGCTGATAGAAACCGCGAATCAACGCAAACCACTTGGCATCGTCGTCAATCACGCTGCGCAGGGTGTTCAGCATCAGCGCCCCTTTAAAGTACTGGTCCTCGGTCGGTTCGGAGTTCACTTCATGCTCGGCGATGATCGGCCGCATGTTTACGATCTTGGGTTTCAATCCGTTCAGATATTTGATGCCGTCGGCCTTGCTCCATCGGTACTCCACGTATAGGCCTTCGAGATAAGTCGCCCACCCCTCGTGGATCCACATGTCCGACTCATCGTCGGCGGTAATGCTGTTGCCGAACCACTCATGCGCGCTCTCGTGGATGATGATGAAATCGAACTTGAGGCTGATGCCCACGCCGGCCCAGTCGCGTCCCAGGTAGCCGTTCTTGAAGAGGTTTCCGTACGCCACCGCGCTCTGGTGCTCCATGCCCGCGTACGGCACCTCGATCAGTTTGTATCCATCGCGCGCAAACGGATACGGTCCGAAGTAATGGTCGTAGGCCTTCAACATCTCGGGCACTTGCGCAAACTGTACCTTGGCCTTGTCCAGATCCTCGGGCAGCACAAAGTAGTCGAGAGGAATGTCGCCGAGTTTCTCGCCCCAGTGCACGTAATTGCCGATATTCAGCGCCACATCGTAGTTGTTGATGGGATAGCTCACGTGCCAGTCCCAACGCGAGAAGCCGTCGCCAAGGTCGGTTTTGCCCACAAACTTTCCGTTCGACACATCGGTAAGGCCGTTGGGTACGGCCACGCTGATGTCCATGCTTTCCACTTCGTCGCGCCACTGGTCTTTGTTCGGCCACCACACGCTCGCGCCTTCGCCCTCGCACGCCGTGTTGACCCAGTCGTGGCCTGACGTGTCCTTTTTGAAGGTGATGCAGCCGAACCGACCCTCCTCCGGCGGATTGCCCGAGTAATAGAACTCGATCTCGTACACCTGTCCCGCGTGCAGCGTCTCAGGAAAGTCAATGAACACGGCACCGGTGTCACGCTCATATTTGAGGGGCGCGCCCTTGAACAGGATTTTGTCGATGTTCAGCTTCTCGCTCAGGTCAAGCTGGATACGCGTCCCATCCTTCAGCATCTTGAAGCGGATGGTGTTTTTGCCGCCGATAAGCTTCTTCGCCGGATCGACGCGAATATCCAGGTGGTAATAGAGCAGATCGTTGTTGGCGCGGAATGGCCCGTACGCTCCACGCAGAAAATCGAACCGCGTGGGTATGGTCGGAGCCATATCGATCGGCCGTATGGGCGGCTTAGGTCTTGATTGCGGCGGCTTCTGCTCAGTTGAAGCGGGCTGCGCCGTGGAAGTTTGCGTGACCGCAGTCTGGGATCCCTGAGCGATCAGTGATGCTCCACCAAATGGCAATGCCAAAAATGCCAGGAGAAACAGCCTTCGACTTGCGACGCTACAAATCTCTCGAATTTGCATGAGACATCCTAACCTATCGATCTGAACCTGTTGACCTCGCCGGATTACAGCAACCTGACCTCGTTTACTCTTCGATCGCCCTGCGCAACCGGGACGCGTGAGCATAGCGGTCCAGCAGTTGGCCTGATTGTTGCCTACGGTTGACGTCGCGTCGCGCAGCAAGATGGTTGGCTGGCTTCCCATACGACGGTTAGCACGTAAATTAGCACCTCTGGATGTGCGTTTTACCCGTAAATGATACAAACCATTACGCTCTATCCATTCAATCGATTTGCATCCTTTATCCCTTTTTCGTTTTACGTGTGTAAGCGCAACTAACACTGCATCTTGCGAGCCACTTGTAAATTTATCCCCGTCTTACCTTTCTCTCTGTCTCGAACGCGCATTTAATGCCAGATGTTTCCGGGACACCTTCTGCCAGCATTCGCCTGTGAAAGATCGGGCGTCAGTCGTTTGCGGGACCCGGATCCGGGAAGAGATCGCGAGATTGCCTTGATTTCTCGACAGAAATGCGCGAGCTCCATGGAAATGGGCCAACAGGAGCAGGCGGCAACACGAAAGAGCAAGCGCTGCACAGGCATCGGGGCGGGGAACGTCGCGCAATTGCCCGCACACATCGTGCGGTCCATTAGGAGGAGTTGACGATGATTTGGAAGAGGATTCTAGTTGTTCTGTTGCTGGCGGCGTTTGGGGTCGCGGGAGCGCTTCACGCGCAATCTGACCGCGGCGCCATCACCGGCACTGTCAAGGACGCATCCTCGGCTGTGGTGCCGGGTGTTGAGGTCCGCGTAACCAACCCAGCCACAAATGAGACGTGGACGGCGGCCAGTGACAACCTCGGCATCTACCGGGTTGAGAACCTGCCCGTCGGCACCTACACCGTGAGTTTTGCCAAAGCTGGTTTCAAAAATCTCGACCGGCCCGGTGTTACGCTGCTCATCGGGCAGGTGGCCGAGATCGATGCTTCGCTGCAGGTGGGCGGAGCCACCGAAACCGTCGAAGTCTCGGGAGCGCCGCCGCTCCTGCAAACCCAGGACTCGACGGTATCCAGCAATCTCGACAGCCAAGCGGTTAGCGAACTGCCGTTAAACGTGCAGGGCAGCCGCAACCTCTCCAACTTCATCTTTGCTTACGTGCCCGGCGCCGAAGGCTCCGATTACAGCTCTCACATCGATGGCGGCATGGCTCTCACCAAGGAAGTGCTGATCGACGGCACCTCGGCGGTTTCGCAGCTGGGCGGATATATCTCGGAGTCGCAGCCTCCAATGGAGGCTGTGGAGGAGTTCGAGACTGACACAGCCGGTATCAGCGCCGACGCGGGACGTTCCGGCGGCGGCGTGTTCAGGTACGAAATGAAGTCGGGCACGAACAAAATACACGGATCGCTGTTCGGTTTCCTGCACTCCACTGACCTCGACGCTATCAGCGCATCGAATCACCTTTCGGCCATCACCGATCCAGCCAACGCGCCTGCCTATCTCAAAATCAGCGATTCGCTCTCTGACTGGGGCGGCAGCTTCGGCGGTGCGCTGGTCAAGAACAAGCTGTTCTATTTCGCCTCGTTCGAGCGTTACATGCAGTCGATGTGGAACCTCGGTCCTAACTCGCGCACGGTACCCACTGACGCAATGATGGGTCTCGATTCGAGCGGCGACCCCACGGCCTACGCCGACCTCAGCCCGATGCTGTCACCCGGCGTTGCAGTTTATACCTACGGCGGCGCGGCGGCCATCGACAACTGCGGCAACCCGGTTTACAAAGGCGCCGTCATGGATCCGGCGACTACTGGTATGACACCCGTTCCCTCGGCAAACACTCCGGCTGGCTTCGGTTGCGTCTTCGTCAATAACCAGATTCCCACCAACCGCATCAGCCACGTCACTTCGCAGATTCTGCAGCTCTATCACCAGTATTACCAGCCCGAGTCATCGCTGACCGCCAACGATGCGGGTCCGGGCTACAATCCCGATCCCTGGTTCCACAACACCCAGTCGAGCATCAAGGTCGACTACAACATGACTCAGCGCCAGCACATCGCCGGCTCGTTCTACTGGGACGACTATCCGCGCATCAACGCCGATCAGGGTGGAGTGTGGTCTCCCACCGCGCAGTATGGCGGTCCCATGGCCAACTCGTACTGGCACAACACTACCGCGCCCGGCGTGCGCCTGAGCGATGCCATCACCATCTCGCCCAATCTTCTCAACACCGCGTACGCCACCTTCAACCGGTTCCGCAACCCCAGCATTGCCGTGTCGACGAGCGGTCACTGGGATCAAAAGTTGCTGGGCTACGACGGCGCAGGCGAGTTCCCGCTCATGTACTTCGATTCGGGCATGTATTTTGGCGGGGCGAATTACCAGAACGGATGGAGCTTCTCGCCGCTGGGCAGCCAGTTCAACGACTACTATGCCGGCAACACTTACATCTACAACGACGAACTGGTCTGGAGCCACGGCCGTAACAACATCAAGGCCGGTGTTGAGTTCCGCGCCATGCAGTTTAACTACACGACCGACGACAACACCTTCACCGGCGGCTATCCCATCATCTTCGATCCCACCAACACCGCTCCCGCGTGGTACGACATCAACGCCTACGACCAGATCGGCAACGCCTTCGGCAGCTTTTTGCTCGGCGACGTGTACAACGCGGAGACCAACAATCCCGACAACGAATACGGCCGCCGCAAGGCCTTCTCCTGGTACGCGAGTGACGACATAAAGGTGGGTCCGCGCCTCACACTCAACGTAAGCCTGCGCTGGGACTACAACAATCCCTACAAGGAGAAGTACGGCCACTGGTCCAACTTCGTCCTCAACGCGCTCAACCCTGTCACCGGCGAGAACGGCGAATATCAGTACCTTACCAGCGGCAGCCAGTCGTTTGAAAAACGCCAGGACTACTTCAACTACTCGCCGCATATCGGCATCGCCTACAAGATCACGGATAAGACCGTGGCGCGCGCCAACTTCGGCGTCTTCTTTACTCCACTCAACATGAACACCTGGGGTGGCGTGCCTTATCAGCAGGCCGGCGACGTGGGTTTCCACGCCGTCACGCAGGAAGGCAATTTCGAGTGGGACAATGGCTACCAGCCGACCTCAAGCGAGGTCAAGACTCCTCAGTACACGCAGGCTGACGTGGTCAGCGTGGATCCCCGCGCCCTTACGCCAGGCAATGTGCAACAGTACAGCGTCGGCGTGCAGCGCCAGCTCGACCCGGCCACCAAACTCGACGTGAACTGGATCCAGAGCCACAGCTATCACCTGCAGAGCGGTGTCTTCCAAACCAACCAACCCAAGTTTTCCGACTACCAGACCTACGTCACGACCGGAAAGTTCCCGGCCTCGTACAACGGCTACTGGGGCGGTGCAGGTCCGGGATGGGAGGGCCTGACACCGTATCCACAGGCCGAGGCGGGTTACGGGCCGCTGCTCTCTGTTGGTGTGCCGCTGGGCAATGCCGATTACCACAGCATGCAGTTCAGCGTGCAGCGCCGCGCCGCCAATGGACTCTCACTCATGGCCAGTTATAACTGGTCGCGCACTCACGGCGACATCGACACCGACTTCCAGGAGCTGTGGGGAACGGGCTCGCTGCAGAACACCTACGACCTGAAGGACGAGGCCAAAGACATTTCGGACTTCGACGAGACGCACATCGTCAAGGGCTACATCATCTACAATCTGCCCTTCGGCCGTGGCAAGATGCTCGGCTCAGATGTATCTTCGCTCGCCAACGACTTTATCGGCGGATGGAGCCTTGACGGCGATTTCCACTACAACACCGGCACGCCCATCTCGGTACACTCCACCAACTACTATCTTGGATTCAACTCGGTCTACGCCAACCTCGTTTCCGGTTGCAAGCTCACCACCGGTACGCGCAAGCTCTTCCAGCCGTTCCTGAACACGACTTGCTTCCAGAATCCCAACCCGGGCGCTTATGGCGGCGCTGCGCCAGAGCTCGGCAATGCCGGCAACTTCCAGTCGCAAGTGCGCAATCCCGGCCTGGCCACTGAGGACCTGGGCGTGCACAAGAGCCTGGGCTTCGGGCCCGGAGAAAACTACAATCTTACATTCCGGCTGGAGTTCTTCAACGTATTCAATCGCGATGCGCTGGGCGGGCCCGACACCAACATGGCTGACTCGACCTTTGGCCAGATCATCAGCTATGGCGGAGTGGGCGGACGCGTAGGCCAGTTTGGCGCCCGCTTTACCTTCTAGTGTGGGGTCAATTGATCCCGTCGACCTTCGTGGTTTCCCATCCTTTCGCCAGAAAAAAGGCGAAAGGATGGGGCACGGAGTTGATACAAAATGAGGCAATCAGGAACATAGCGACATGAGCGCCAAGTTATCTGAGCCAGTACGGTTGTTATCTTGAATAGTATTAACCGGCGCATTTAATTTTCTACGCCGGGGAGATTCTCAATATGCCGTTCTTTTCTGATTTCCAAAATCGACTTGTGCTCGCTGCTGCATTCGTTCTGCTGGCCGGATGCGGCAGCGGTAGCGGCTCTACAGGGACAGGCCCCACCCAGACCCAGGCCGCCGCGCCCACCATTACAACCTCAACCAGCAATGGGGCGCAGGGCGGCGCGGTTATTGTGACGCTGGCCTCCACCACGACTGGCGCGACCATTTACTACACCATCGACGGCTCCACGCCCACAACGACGTCAACGCAATACATTGCTCCGTTCCTAGTCGCGTCGTCATCCAGCGTCACCGTGAATGCGATCGCTACGGCCCCGAGCGATGCAAACAGCGGCGTTACCACGCAGACTTTTCAGGCGATCACATCAGGTACTCTCGTATGGAGTGACGAGTTCAACAGCGCCACCAGCGCGCAGTCCGAGCCCAACCCAGCGGTCTGGACCTACGACACCGGAACAGATTGCTGCGGCAACAACGAGCTTGAAGACTATTGCGCTTGGGCCTCAACGACCAGTCCCTGCAACTCCTCGAGTCCCAACGCTTATGTCGGCACCGATGGATATCTGCACATCGTGGCGCAGCAGACGACACCAGCAGCCTACCTCGCGGGCGACTTTACCTCGGCCCGGCTAAAGACGCAAGGGCTGTTCAGTTTTCAGTACGGCCGCATCGAGGCGAAGATGATGCTGCCGGAGTCACAAGGGTACTGGCCGGCGTTCTGGCTCCTTGGTAATAACATCGCAACTATTAACTGGCCTGCCTGCGGCGAACTCGACGTCATGGAGCATATTGACGGCAACGACCCGCCGTCGGCCGCCGGCAACCCTCCCGAGGGCTACGACTGGATCGCCGGCTCAGTGCATGGCGGGACAAGCAGCGATGAAGAAAACGGCTCCGAGCAGTATCACGCCTCCGGATTTTCCGCTGCTGCGTGGCACACCTACGGCATGATCTGGACAAAGGGCGAGATCCAGTATTACGTGGACGATCCCACGACCGGAATCTACGCGACTTATAAATCGACTGACTCAGCTTGGTCACCCACTCCTTGGCCTTTTGACCAAGGTCCGCAGTTCATCATTCTCAACCTGGCCGTCGGCGGCACCTGGCCGGGAAGCCCCGATTCGACCACTGTCTTTCCGGGAAACATGCTAGTGGACTACGTCCGCATTTACACGAATTGATAGGGCTCCAGATCGTTTGAAAGAGCCCACGTAGTTGAAGTGTGTTTTCAGCGATCCACGCTGCGGAAATGCCCTTGCGGCGTGTCCTGAGGGAAGTGATTTGGGGGAAATAGAGATGTTTCGACTTTCGCGCATTCTTGTTTGCGCAATCGCCATCGTGAGCCTGTGCGCCGCTCTACGCAGCGCTGAGCCCGGTAAGCCGCAATCCGGCGATGCCTCCGCGAAAACGCTGACTCTGGTGTGGAGCGACGAGTTCAACGGCCCCAACGGCAGCGCGCCGGATCCCGCCAAATGGACCGCGGTCACCAACGACTCCGGCTATGGCAACCGCGAGCTTGAGTTTTATACTCCCCGCTCTCAAAATGTTCATCTGCAAAACGGCTCCCTGGTCATCACTGCGCGCCGTGAAGAATTGACTGGGCCCGACGGCCAAACGCGCAATTACACTTCGGCGCGGCTGGAGTCGCGCGGGCTCTTCGATCTCAAATACGGCCGTGTCGAAGCTCGCATCAAGCTTCCCAAAGGGCAGGGAATCTGGCCCGCCTTCTGGATGCTGGGCACCAACTTTGACCAGGTCGGGTGGCCGGCTTGCGGCGAGGTCGACATCATGGAGAACGTTGGTTACGAACCCGCAAAGGTGCACGGCAGCCTGCACGGGCCGGGTTACTCGGGCGGCAATCCGCTCACCGGCGTCTACACCCTGCCTGATCCAGCCCGCTTCAGCGACGACTACCACGTCTTCGCCATCGAGTGGGAGCCGCGGGTCATCCGTTTTTACGTTGACGGAATCTTATATGAGACCCAAACTGCCGATCGTGTCGCTGCCGGCCACTGGGCCTTCGACCACTCTTTCTATCTGGTGCTGAATGTGGCTGTTGGCGGCTACTGGCCCGGCAATCCCGACGCAACAACGGAGTTTCCGCAATCCATGTGGGTTGACTGGGTCCGCGTCTACAAAATGGGAGAAGAGCGGGCCGGGAAAGACAAACCCTGATCGAATCTGCGTGCATTCCACCTTCTTTCTCTAAATCTCTATTCCGTCGCGGCTGCCGAATCCGAGACCTTCGGTTCGGCGATGCGCCCCGCTCTGTTTAACCGCTGCTCAAAATGCTATGATTCCTCGTTGATCCCCAGGCTATCGCCGGATTTCCCGCTACCTGCGAGATTAGTTGTGGGACCGGGCCGGATTCGTGAGAGTTGCAGGTTGCCGGGATGAGCGGTAATGACTATGCAACGAGGCACATCGTGGGAAGGTCTTGAGAAGGGAGAGATTCCTGTGTCTCATGAGACGCCGGAATCACAACCCCCGCCAGATTTTCGTGAGGAACGCGAGGAGCTCGAACGCGTTCTCAGCAATCCTGAGATTGCACGCTCGGCCAGCCTGGTCCGCTTTCTCTCCTTCATCTGCAACAAGTACTTCGACGGCCATGCTGACGAGATTCGCGAATACTCCATTGCCGTCGAAGCCCTTGGCCGCAAGGAGTCGAGCTTTGACTCCCACGTCGACCCCATCGTTCGCGTCACAGCGCGCTCGCTTCGCAAAAAGCTTCTCCGTCTTTACAAGACCGACTGGCAGCACCATCCCCTTCAGATTGTTCTGCCGCTGGGCCATTACGTGCCTGAGTTTGTGCGCCGCCACGCCGGTTCCACCGAGCCGGGCCCGCAGCAGGAAGACAATTCTGCTTCCGACTCCGCAGAAAACGAAACCGCGTCGGGCGAGGCCGCCGCGGACGCCCAGCCGTCTGCCGGGCATGCCTCGCCCTCAAACCGGTTCATTTCGCGCAAGGCAATCATCCAGTACGCCATTGGCGCGGCGGTTCTCGCCGGCACCTACCTGATCGGGTATATTGGCGGCCTCAGAACCACGCGGCCTGACGTGCCCGATACACAATCGTTCAAGTGGGGCGATCCGGTCTGGGGCGACGAATTCGATGGCCCCGCGCAGTCGCTTCCCGATCCGGCCAAGTGGACCTACGACACCGGCAGCCACGACGAACTGGGCAACCAGGGGTGGGGCGACCGCGAAGACGTAATCTACTGCTCTCCGCGTGGCGTCAATCCCCGCGAATGCGACCCCAAGCGGCCCAATGCCTTTCTCGACGGAAACGGCCACCTCGTTATCAGGGCGGAGCGCGGAGCAAACGGTCTCTGGACCTCTGCCCGACTCACCACGCGCAGCCTGAAAGATTTCCAATATGGCCGCATTGAAGCCCGCATGCGCATGCCGGTTGGCACCGGCCTCTGGCCCTCATTCTGGATTCTTGGCTCCAACTACCTCGCTACCGGTTGGCCGGCCTCGGGATCCGCCACCATCGCCGAAAACGTCTCGCTCACCGAGCGCACTAATGGCATCGGCCCCAACATGATCCGCGCTACCCTGCACGGCCCCCGATACTACGGCGGCAACGGTCTTTGGCATGACTTCAAGTTCCCCAATAACGCCCGCGTCGACGACGGCAACTTTCACACCTACGGCGTCATCTGGTCGCCCGGCATGATTCAGTTCTACGTCGACGATCCCGCCAACATCTTTTATGTGCAGGACGCCAACGATCTGCCCGAGGG
>Ga0335072_10005243_pt1 | contig 19094 bp, 13 predicted proteins | sample Lox_Sample_21_FD_206725 | JGI IMG/M metagenome (GOLD analysis project Ga0335072, IMG submission 206725) | Soil microbial communities from Loxahatchee National Wildlife Refuge, Florida, United States - Lox_Sample_2.1 | ecosystem: Environmental > Terrestrial > Soil > Wetlands | place: USA...
CGCAGCAGCAGCTTCAGGCTCTGAAACTAGAAATAGATTGTCGACACTTCCATTCTGGAGCTTGCCTAGTCCTGACTTGGTGATGGCTGTACCCATTGCAACCTGCATCTTGCGAGACGCTCTGGCCTCCCATATGGCAGGGATACAGAGCACGAATTCCACGGTTGATGCATCAGTGTAGCCCTCTGACTCGATCAGTCTCTTTTTGGTGTGCTGGAAAAGCTGTTCCAAGTAATCGGCAATGATGTCAGTGTCCTCTTCAATCAGCCGCATCTTTTTTAGCGTCTTGCAAGTCTCGGAAAGAGTGTTCCTGACGTTGGCCGTGTGGGGACTTCCGTCGAGCATCAATTTGAATCGAGATAGACGTCTTGAATGGTCGGCGTCATAGTCAGCTTCCTTGAGCTGGTCCTGAACTCCATAACCCCAGAAGAGCGAGGCTGGCTTGCAGTCACCGTTCAACGGAGCAGAGAAGGGTTGGTCGGGCTCTGGTGTGCCTTCTGAAGACGCCTCTGTATCTGACGCATCGTCGTCGTTGTCTCCCGAACTGGTGTCATCTGCCAAAGTCTGGTGTTCAAAGTCACCCCTATCGTGATGAATAGGTCCCGCTATTTTCTGTGAATACCAGATCTCCGTGGGAACGTCGTGGCAGGTAAAATTTCCGTATGGATGATCGGGGTATCTGTCGACGATTTCAACTTGCTGGAATCCGATGCGGCGACGTTGATTTGGGTGGGTATAGCCGACGTACGCCACGGAAGAAAAGGTGGTTCCGAAGTCAACAGCGACAACGAAATGTCGCGTATTGGGCGTAGCATCAGCGTCAGAGTCTGGCATCAAAGTATCGGAGTCCATGACAGGGTGGTATGACTCTTCCAAGGAGGAGAAGTAGTAGTAGTAGTAGAGAAAAGAGTGTGAACCGGCTGCTATGGTTCTTCGTTGTTTGATGTGCCATTCTGGGAGTCTCCTTGGCCCCCATGCCCCAATCTGTATCCTTGTCCACCATGAGTCATTTCGTTTCAGAACCCCTCTCCTAGCTCCGATGATGTCTGCATCTTTCGGGATGAAAATGCCCAAAGTTGGCGAAGCTAACTCAACCTGGAGTTTGACTATGGAGTATTGTTAGAGTACTTGATGAAAGGCGACACCGTCCCGCCAGGCAGCTTTGGCCCAGTCCAGGCCGTAGATGTCTCGGATGCAAAAGGCCGGGGAAGCCGAACCAATAATGTTCATCTCCGCAGCAGGCAACACTCTCCTAAACCGGTTGTACCCCAGCAAGGCCAGCCGCCTTCCCCCTGCATACCTACATACATCGTGCATTGTACTTTGGTATCAAGGCGTTAGTCACATCCAACCAGAGCCTGAGGCAATCACGCCAGGGTGGCAGAAAAGAAGGCGCTTCGAAAGCCGCCCAGTTGCCTGGCAGTTTTTGCCTCCTAGAACGGAGGATCAAGTTATAGAGCACTTCAACGCGACGTCCGCTTCATTGACCTCTCCTGAATCGTTGCTTCATCGCACCCAGTTATCAGCCACTACTCATTCGCGAAAATGCCGCCCCAAAGGTGTCAATCAAAGTCGGTGACGCCGGAGAGGGGAATCCATTGGCGCTTTAGAAATGAGGACGTGTACGAAATGCTCGCTTGGCTAGACTATTGTGTTGCTAAGGGTTTCAACCCTGGGAGGTTCAAGCAATCTATTGTGGGCCATCTCAAACGCAGTCGTCAAAGAGATTTCACATTGACACAGATTGACGAAAAGATCAAAAATCTTTGGCATTACCATGCTATCAAAAAGGCGAACCAGTCCGACTACTCGTGTGTCTACCGCGTGGGGACAAAAGCCTTGAATTACCTTGACTTCAAATTTGCAGCCAAAAAGTTCGTCCGAGCTCGAGTACAGCAGATGATGAAGGAACCTATCTCCAAGCCAGCCCGGAAACGCAGTCGCAGGAAAAGGGCAGTCAAGCACATCAACCCTAGTGTTGAGGTCGAGAATCGCTCCTTCCAAAAAGCAAAGAGAGTTCTCGTTGAGCTTCCCCTCCACAGCACACTCCAGACTTTTACCCCAAAGTCCAGCACTCTAGAGGTAAGCAGCAACAGCCGCGGTTCCCGCATATGGAGAATGTAATGAGCTAATTCTTGGGTTTCAGGTCTCTCCAACTCCGAGCAAAGCGCCTGAAGATTCTCAGTCGAGAGAGCTATATGTAACCGTGTCTGCGGTCCCTGATAGTGAGCATCCGGAGAGTTTAAGCTCGCCAGCGATTTCCTCGGCGAGCAGCGTGGTTGAAGACCCGCCGACCCTAGACGCAAGTTGTCTAAACGTCAAACCCGAAATTTTCCTCACCCCACCAAAGAAAGTCATCCAGCTGAATAGCCTGCAACCGCTCACAAGAATGCCCGCTTTTTTGGCTGAAGATAATTCGTCATGCAACCTGAATGGCTGTGAGACAATACGGCAGCTACTGGCCGACCGTGAGAGAGATGTGCAATACCTTCGCCTGGAATGGTCCAAAGCTCAGGATACCATAAAAGACCTAGAAAGAAAGCTGCAATGTGAAGAACATGGGCGCGCGATTTTGGCGAACGCTGGTGGGGATCTGACGGAGAAGACTCTCAAACGCTACCTCAATGAGATCGAAATCTTGCAATCGAAGTTAAAGGACAAAGAATCCCTCTGTCCGTTCACGACGCGGGCTGGAAAGAAACATATTCCTTTCGATGTGACATACTTTCAAGAGAATATGGGTATCATCAGAGACGTGATAGAAGATTTCATGTCCTGTGCCGAAACATCGAGGATGTGTAATAACATCGAATTCGAGAAACAAACAGATGATCTACGCCTCTTGTTTCAACGAGTAGTCGGCGAGTCCGAGGGCACATTGCAATCTATCTCCTTCCATTCTCTTCTCCGATCATTACTCTCTGCCGCTGTGTGCGAGTGGGTTTTGGAATGTGACGTTCAGGAGCACTTCCTCACCAGCACTCCATTGCGAGAGGCTATGCTGTCCCATCTTATCACTCAGGGTATGTGATAATCCATTTACTGGTGTAGACCGGTGGCTAACGCAGGAGCAGATGGTGAGGATGTTGCACGCAACCTTGATTTCGCGGCTCATCACACCTTGATCGAGAGTAAATATTTCCAAGCCTTAATCCGCAGACGAGCCGAAGCTCTTACAGTTCGCATTTCTACTACGATCATGCCTCTTTTCGGCTTACAGAAGCCTTTGGCACTGTGGGAAGTAGACATTCTGGCGGAGTGGAACCGAAAGAGGCCAGCACTAGAAAAGATGTTTGTCTCGGCTCTCAGAATCAAGGCGAGAGCGTTGGTGAGCAAAGACATGTTTGAGGTTGTTTTCCCTCCGCAGGCGCATAAGTATAACCGAAAGCTCATGGAGGTCGAAAACCTGGAGAGAGATAGTGGCGGGTCACTGCTGGCGCGGACTTTCCTTGTACGACTTTGTTTAGTGCCAGGACTCCGAAAGTATGCATTTGACCGGAAGCTTGTAGACTACAATAGCTTCCGAAAGCCTGGATCTGACCCGGAAGGGCCATCCGACCCGATCGCGAGTCCACTTGTCATTATTGGCTAGTGGTCAGCGTTGTAAGTTAGCAAAATAGAAGACGAAAAGGACATGAAGTATGCTTCTCGCATATGTGAAAGGCTGCGGTGCGATCCTAAAGTCTAAATCTACCTTGAACATGGGGTTGAGATGCCTGGCGTGTGCCGTTCGAAAAGAGTTGACTCCGTTTTCCTCACACGAGTAGACCTGTTCGGGCGTACCCTGTCCTTGGAACGCGAGTTGCTGTGCGGTTGCCTAGATTGGGGGCGAGCTAGGCGCTAGCCCTTGTCTCTTTTGCCAAAGTCAACATTGCGTCCTTTCTTCGAAATCTAGCTTTCTTCCAAGAGGTTGCCCAGAATTCTCTAGGAGCGATGTCTCGTCGACGAGAGAAATCGCACCGGCAGGACAAGTTGAACGCGCGCGAGATGCGCGATCTGATCAAGGAGTACGGTATTGAATTCAGAGGACCCCTCATTCCGTCTCAATGGCCAAAGAGCTATTCCAATCTTTTCCTTTGCATCCGCGAGATTGGTTCTACGGAGTTTGATAAATACCAACCAGATGGGAAGACTACTCGCCCTTTTGTTGACGAGATGAAACGACGCGCCATCGAGCTCACCCAAGTAGGATACAGTGATCGAAGAGGGCGGGTCAACGAGCCTACCTTGAGGGGAAATACCGAGCCCCTCGTTTTTGCAAGGTTTCGAGCTGAGGTCAAATGGTGAGAGCACGTTCTTTTCAGTCTGATGAAACTAAAAGGGAGTACCTATAACTGATTCTGGCTTCTCAGTCCAACATGCCGCAACTATTTCTGGCTCTCTGAGTTTTCAGCGTTACCGAGCGACCCGGTCGAGGCAGACAAGCTTCAGAGACGACGTGCTGAGAGGTCGTTATGTGGATGCGACCGTGAATCGTGCTCTTGGGATAACTTGTATGATTCTGTCATTAGCGAGCATTGCGAGCAGTAGCTTCTGACGTATGCTCAGTGACGAAACTGGCGGGACATTTCTCTTCACAAACTATATCGACGCATTTGTTGAATACGATCCACGCGATGGCCTTGAGAAGCGCGGCTTGCAGAAGCGGAAACCAGACCGGGTGTTTGGCCTGTCCAGAACAAAATCGCTCGACTATTACTCGAAAGCAGACTCGGCCAAGGGCCTGCGGCACAGTCCATTCCCAGACGCAGACATGTTGTATCCTTTTCTCATCGTCGAAGCTAAATCTGAAAGCCGAGGGCCAGGGTTCGAATTCATCGAGACCCAGACGGCGTTTCCCATCCGGACCTGCGTCAAGCTCCAAGAGGACCTCCGACGACAGAGCGGTGGTTCCCTGGATCCTCTTCTTTGGTTCTTGTCCTACGAAGGGGACGAATGGAGGGTCGCGGCCTGTATAATGCATGACGAGAAATGTGTGAGTATCTCGAGAGCCCTATTGTTGTCGCTGAAGACATAATGATGATATCGAAGCAAGTGATTGACCTCTGGATGGGAAGGGTGACGTCCAGAGACGGGGCTCTACAGCTGTTGCACATCATCGATTTCATCTGCGATTGGGCACGGAATATCTTTAGATTCGAAATTCTCTGTTGCCTTGCTGGCGGGAGGGAAAACCTCCGTCATGCGTCGCCAACGTATGCAAGCCGGTTTTCAACGCAAGAACCTCGACATGGGAGCCCAACGGGTAGCGAGGGGAGTCCAGGTACACATAACGACACCGACCCGGACTCAGATACAGATACCGCCGGCTGGACGGAAACAGCCTCCCTTGGCACCCTCACCCTGGACGATACCGTAATGGAAGATCCACCCGCGCCTATCGGGGACCAGGGGATCGAATCACATGAGAACACTACGTCTCATCCCCTACTCAAGTGGGCGAATACACCTCTCCACCAGGCTCCTTGGACGAGACACGCCACGATTCGGCATTCGAACATGTCCTTGTTTGTGTTTTCTCACCTTCCTCTTCCCGAAGATCCAGACACACTGGTGGAATGCTTGCAACAGGTGAGTGGCCAGGGGGGTGAGTCAATCGGTGACATAGCCCGTGACCTCATATCCAGCTTCCTGGACCACACAGGCGCGATGACCACGACGTTGAACCGAATACTTCAACTGAAAAATGAGTGGATGAAGGAAGGCAACGACGTGACCACTGGATCAGAATCGCCGGTACGCGCCTTATTCAGCTTCCGTACGTGCGTCCGGAGCTTCGATTGGCAAATCGTGCGCGAGCTGTGGTGCATCAGCTGCACACTGCTAGCGGTCCAAGAACTAGCAACAATCGCCGACATTGATTTTGAAGTGCTGCGCGCGCCGACTCGGTGGTCAACTGACATGCATCTTTTCTCGTCGTCTGTTTTCAGCTCGCTCCATTCTCTTACCCAGAAGGATTCAGCGAGGGCTGCGATCAACTCCACAGTACTTTACTTAGCTATTCACGTAAAAGAGTGCGGCCAGCATTGCTGTCAGTGGATCTCCCGTGACGCCTCCGAAAGCATATCGAAATCATTCTCTCTATTGTCCCCGAGCGTTTGCTGCCACGGCACTCTCGCTTCGCTCGTGGGCAAGGGCACCGCGCTAATGGAAGTGTTGGAGAAACCATTACCGATAGACCTCAAACATCGTCTCGGCCCGCAACTGTCGACAAGCGGAGGTGAGATTCTACTCTGCAAGGGACGGCATTGGCCTGAAACCGCTCCGAAATGGTGTTTGATGGTATTGAACGAACTCGACTTCGGAGACAATCGAGAGCTTGGAAGGAGTCTCACCCGGGCAAAGGATAAAGGAGAATATTACACCTTCGCTTTTCATGGCTCACATGACGAAGCAGGAGAACCGACCAAGGAACTTATTGACCATAGTGTGGATGGGCGATTCTTGGATATGTGGATAGATCACTTGTCGTCTTGAATTGGAATTGGTACTTTGTTGAGCCTGAACATTGGTTAATGACTTGACTCTAGTTGCAGATGTCCAGATCTTTGTGTCTCGAAACTTAGATACTCCATAAACTGAATTTGATTGGAAAGCTTTCATAGCCTAGTATCTCAGAATTAGCCGCCTTTGAAGACTCTGATCTCCTACTAGTTCAAGCTGCACCCCCTTCCACGGAGAGCGACCTTGATCAAATTCCATCACTTCCAGCGCAAGGGCTCCAACCAAGGGGTGTGGACGCAGCTTAATCACCCTGGAAACCACCTCTAGGAGTCAGATCGAGACCTCTGCCAATCCCTTAGGTGTACAAGGGAAGGTGTCCGAGCCCTGGGAGACTGGGGAAGGGAGTGGAATTGGACCTCCAGGATCTCAAACGGGCTCCCTCGTCAAAAGTCGAAAGCAACATAGGAGGCCACTAGAGAATCGACGGTGAGGCTGCCCGAGCGCTCCGGGAGCAAAAAGAAGGAGACGGTGAGCCAAGGTGAATGGAGGTGAGCTGAAGGTGAGCAAAACTGCAGGAACTTAGTGGCCGATCTGGAGAAGAAAGAGTGTGCAACTACCAAAATAGGCCTGTCCCCGCACGTTCACAATATTATGCTCTCATCGCGGGATCATCTGCCTTGTTTTGTGGGTTGTTGAATGGCGCGATGGGAGTGCAAGGAGGCTGCTGTGTAAGAGCGAAACGGAGCTCCAGGAGAACTTGGTTGAGCTTGAGAATCTCAGAGAGAAACTGCGGCCTTCCAGCCAGAGGCGGGATGAAAGAGGTGGTGATGGCAATGTGAATGCAAGCGGAGCTTTCTCTGATTCGGCGCCGTCCGAGACTCTTGATTCATCAGCGGTCAGTCGAGCTTTGCCTCCTGAACCAGCAAGGAAGCCTTTTGCCCGAGGGTGGAGGAAGCTTATGAGTAGGTGTGGGAGCTGTCCATCTAGTCGGCCTTGTCAACGATAAATTATCAGTGATAACGGGTTATATGGTATCGGTAAAATTTAACGTGAGAGGAAGATATCTTGTACAAGTAGAAACTTCCGTAGCTTCTACAGTCTCCCCAACTTCCATCTTGCAATCCTGTTTTGTACATCTTCCCACGCTATTTGGCTCCTCACTCCATCCTCCAGTGCCTCCTGAATAACGACAGTCGGCGCTCCTGTGCCCTTCCCTGCATTCTCTACAAGCCCCGTAAAAACCTGTTTCGCCACTCGTCTCAAGTCCTTTACTTCTAGCTCTTCAATCTTCCGGCACATTTCCCGCACTCCGACTTTGCGTCCATGAACCTGGACTTGTCTGCCCAGATCTTCCAATTCAACCAGGCGCGACTCCAGGTTCATCAGCAAGCTGGACCGTAGCTGATTCTTCGCCCGATTGACCTCTGCAACTTGTAGGGCTGAGAAGCCCTGGTCCAGGGTCAAAGCTTGCAGCTCACGACACATGACATCGATCATGCTGCCGACTTTGCCGGGAATGCATGAGGCTGCAATGCCGAACAGGCCGCTGTCGGTATACGAGTGATTGAAAGCAACGCAGGATTCGACCCACCCATGCTGGTTCAAAACATTTGTGTATAATCGGGAGTACAATCCCTTACCAGGGCCGCCGGCAGAGAAAGATCCGCCACCACCGAGAAGAGTCTGTAGAGTGGCCAAAGCGTAAATGTCTGGGGATGAGATAGGAAGAGCTTCGAAGGAAATGTGAACGTGCGAGAATGGTATTGAGAGATTGTTCGTTGGATGTGGCAGTGGAGGTAGTGCCAGGAAACCACCAGTATAGTGAGCAGGCCGGTTCAGGCTCAAGGTTGAAGGTTGTAGCAATGACGGGTCCAGAGGAGAGACTGTTGCGCGAGAAGAAGCAGATGTTGAGAGGTTTTTGAAGAGCGGAATCTTCGAAAGAATCTTACTCGAGGATGACGGTGATGACGGCGGAGTATATGATGCAGTTGATGATGGAGAAGTTGAGAATAATGAGCTTTGAGGTGACGGTGATTCAGACATATCTGAGTCCGAGCCTAACTGTGCGAGTGACGGACCCTCTCCGCGCTTCATATCGCCAAAGTATTGCTCGGTCATTCGCACAGCATCGTCGTGCTTGACACCAGCAAATGCAACAACCATACGTTCTGGTTTGTAAAACGTCTCTCGGTACTTTTGAACGAGACCCCTTGTGATGTACGGTAATCTTTCCCTCGGACAAAGTAAGGGATTCCCAAGAGTGTTGTCCTTGTAAGCAGCCATGTGGTCGAGCTCTGGGATTATCAGCTCCGGCTTCGACCATATCTCTTGGATCTCATATTCTGCAGTTTCTAGCTGCTGTTGCACCTCCCGGTCTGTAATCATTGGATCTCGTATTGTCTCTGCCAAAAGCCCAACAGTTGCACCGACAGCCGAATTGAATGTGGCAGATTGGTACATGACTGCCTCTCTTGACGAAGCACATTGCATATTTCCACCTAGTGTGTCTACAGCCTCTAGCATCTGGTCCAGCGATTTTGACTTTGTCGATTTGAAAGCGAGTCGATCGACGATATGGCTCACGCCACGGAGGCTCTCGTTCTCATATCTGGATCCAGCATCGACATAGACACCGACGCCGGAGAAAGGCCCGGGAAGGGATTCAGTAGCCACACGAATGCCATTTGGAAGTTCGGTGATTTGATCAAGTTCTGCAAGATCCTAGAAAGTATGAGCAGGATGTCGACACGGAAGCGTCAAAAGGGGGAGTGTACCCTTTGTCGAGGATCTGTTACTGTGGCAAACGCCCTTGAGACCGACTTTGGCGTTTGCTTTGTAGATGTTGCGCCTCTCAGAGCTCTTATCGCAGAGCGACGCATGACTGCCGTGAGAATTGTGTTGAGAAATAATTCCAGATCATAACCAAGTTTTAGGTTGTTTGCAGGTGGAGAATCTGAGATGCGCCAAATTCGCCGCCAATGGCCCGTAGCCGCGGAGCTAGACGCAAATCCCACCTTACCCAGTGGCGTCGAAGGGCCCCGGAGAGCCCTTGAAGGACGGATACCACTTCCCTAACAAAAAGACGGACATTACCCCCAATGATCATGAGACCCCTTCCCAGTCAAGCGAGGCCACCGATTAGGATTCGGGGACCGTAGACGTGTACGAAGTGGCCACTTTCTAACTAGGACGGGGACATTCTTCTTCCTACTCTCTGACCACCGAAGACTGCTTGAACGTCTAAAAAGGATCAGGAGATCTTGCAGGTCCTACCTACACTGCAACGCGCAACCTCGCACAGCAAACCAAGACCTCGCACTACTTGGAATTTTGGTCATTTGCCGTACCGAACGCACCTCCGGTCTGAAACAAAATCATCTGTGCGACTCGTACTGCCTGCGGCCTGCGGCGTGACACTGTTTGCCTGAGGCTGCAACCTCCCAAGGAACAAAAGAACTGATACAACCTTCCACAATCCGAGACTACCCCGGGCAGCTACGAACGTGCTCTCATCCCAATCAATGTTCGAGACTCGACCATCGCCCTCTGTTTCTGTGACTTCTCCCGAAGGCAGGAACTTACCTACCCCGAGTCCCAGGCGCGGCCTAAACAAGCTTCGCAGTCTCACGCAGAGCCGCCAACAAGCAGTCGCTGGTACTTCCACGGATAGCTCAAGAACTTCTCCCCGACATTATTTTGGAAGATCTGCCAGCTATACGGAGCGTCGAACTGCTACAGAAAGTTCGCCTCGACCGCGCAGCTCCTCACGACCGGATGCTAGTAGGCCTGACCCGCGGCTTACCGTAATCGAGTCTCGAAGAAGCCGATCTACGTCGAGACCTCGAAACGCTCAGCCAACGCCAAATTCCCAAAATATGGCCCGTACGAGAAATTTGGCCGCCAGCAGAGCTGCATCAGATTCCCTACACAGTGCAGAAGCACATCGTTTCACAAGATCAGGGGGAGATGGCGCTGGTGAGACAAACGGGCGGACCACCAGAAAATCACCCAGTAACGGCCAGTCCGCTGCCGCCATTGGCGAGAATGGAGATGACAAAGAAACAAAATCCCCATTACCTACAATTCGTCTTTTTCCTCACCAAGAAATCCGCAACGGTCGACAGTCATTACCCTTTACCCCCATCACTCGTACATTACCTAGCGAAGACTCGATAATACGGGTAGGACGATATTCTGAGCGTGAGGGCATTCCTACAACAAATCCTACAGTCCCATCAGATGCCCCAGTTGGCTTCAAGTCAAAAGTTGTGAGCCGAAAGCATTGCGAGTTCAGCTTTAAGGATGGTCAATGGCAAATCAAAGATGTCTGCAGCTCATCAGGCACCTTCCTTAATCATATCAGATTGAGTCAGCCCAACATGGAATCAAAGCTCTTTCCAGTCAAGGATGGAGACATTGTGCAGTTAGGCATTGATTTCCGTGGCGGAGAGGAGATGATATTCAGATGTGTTAAAATTCGGATTGAGTGCAATCGTTCATGGCAAAAGCGACCGAACAACTTCAAGTAAGTTCTTCTATTTCCTCCATAACATGGCCCCAGCACACGTTTCAAGTTTGCGCATTCCAATCAACGAGGGCTGTCCTTAGACAAAAAATACTGACGTTCCCTAGCATGCATCGTCATGCCCAATTACAGAGCCTAGGCAAGTCCGAAGCATCAACGCAAGAAAACAGCGGTGAATGTGCAATATGTTTGGGTGCGGTGTTGGTAGGTTCTAGAAGTCTTAAAAGCCACTAAGCACGTTCTGACTCTCCCCCTAGCCTTGTCAATCACTTTTTGTTGCTGCATGTGCTCACGTTTGGCATTACAAATGCATTCGGCCAATGCTCGAGGGGAAGAACAGCACATACCCTCATTTCCAATGTCCTAATTGCCGCGCTTGGACCGATCTTTCAGCCGAGGTAGATGTTGCCGAAGAGGATATGGAAGAATGGATGGACAATGCTGGTGAAGGAGAGGACCTGAGCCATGCTCCTGATAAGACCGTCTCAGGTCCCGGCTCTAACGTACGAAGCGAAGAAGATACAGCTCAGATTGGCAGTGCTATAAGCAGAGACAATGAAATGCCGGATGCTGATCACGAGACGGTTACTATCGATGAGAGTGTACGAGATTCGAACAATCACCAGCCAGTATCGGCCAACGGACTATTAGCTCGTCGCCAAGCCGCCCAGCCAGCTTCAGGAGAAATTGCAAACGTCAACAGCATCGAGATGCCTAATAACCTTGCACCAAGTGCAACGAATACAACAGATGTAGACCGTTCAGGTGCAGCTACGCCAGATGCAGGGGAAGTGTCGACACGAGAAGGGCCACTGACACCCAGGAATAACGCTGGCCCTTTTGTGTTCGACGGGAGTGCGGGCCGGTCGGGTGGTCGGCGGGCTGTTCCTTCTAATGGCGATGGTTCTGGGTAAAAGAGGCGATGAGGTTCACTCGATACTGGCGTTTGAAGAGGATCTAGGCGGTCCGGAATGTTGGGAGATTGCAAGTCATGGGAGCTGGCGGATGATTGTCAAGCCCAGCGATTTGCATTCTGCCAAATTGTCCACCTTCACAAGGTGCGCCTGCTATATCATATGACTTACGCAGCGGACTCGTTAAATAGCTTTCCTATCCCCGTAATAGCCCCAGAGATTCAAAAGGATGGAACCAAGTCAGTATTCACCATGGGGACATCTGCTCTGCCATTGAATCCGGGATAATGGCCTCCAGTGACATGCAACCTGCCAACCCGAAATCTGCACATACGTCGTACAAATGTTGGATACTATTCGTCCTCAATCGTGACCAAGACTACCAAATATGTTTGATCTGAAACTGCAAATGTACAATCGTTGGCCGGTGCGCTGCCTCTTTCAGTTTAGCCCGCCCGATCGGGCATCGCGTGCCCTCTCGCCGCTTTACGCGACATATAAAGGTCCCCTCGCCCATGTCCTCACTGCATTCTTCCCTCTCATTTATGCTGTCACCGCTCTCTGCCTTCCCCCCGTGACCGGCTGGGCCGCCGAGCCACCTGGATCAGCTCCCGTGATGTCGTCTGTCTCACATGGTCCCCGCTCGTCATTCAGCCTCTGAGCAGGCTCCCAGCTCTGATTCGTCCCTTCCTGGAGCTTCGTCGATGGTTGGCCTCCAATGTGGGCGTTGATGTGTGGTCTGGTTTAACCTGGTCAGGTGGCTGCCTAATCCTGCGACGGCTTCCTTCTGCCTTTCAGGACTACTTTCTTGGCGGTCTGCCTCGCTTCCTTCCTCTACAGGCATCGAAAATGCCACACCATCACGGCAACTCACCGCACCTGATGATTCTTTTCCTCTCAACCTCCACGATAGGTCTTCAGAGCTCGTACTTGAGAAATCGGGCCAGGATGATAATACGAAGCGACCAATAAAGGAAATGCTACATTTTCAGCTTTGTCTTACGCGGAGGAGGCGCAGCTGCGGTTGGCTAATAGGCAGACATAACTTACCTTCGACACCGACCCTAACCGTGACTACACTGCCAAAGCGTCCACGTGTTATCTCCTCCGATATTACTACCCCTCCTCGCCCTCTGAAGCAACTACAGTAATTACCAGGAAGCCCATTAAGCAGGCTGACAGCTTGAAACGTACCCGGAAGCAGAATGAAGAGGATGGAGAGCCCTTGCTCGCGGGCATTGACAAATGAGGAAGGCGGCGGCGTGGGTCCAGTCGCCATAGCTACGTTAGGTAGGATATTCGGACCTTATACACGCTGATCTCGTATGTACAGAAGTCAGTTGTATGCAATTAGAAAGTGCTCGGAATCAGCCGATTGCGTAATATACTTTTGGTCCCTATACCGTGCGGTACAATAACCGCTCATAACCGTGAGTTGGATAAGGCCCCAAAATGGGTCGCACCTCGCGTTGGCAGCTCGTGGCTTTTTGCTTGCTGAATGCTGTCACGCCACGAAGTACTTAATTCGTCAGGCCGTCCGCCGAATATGAATCTTTGGTTCGAGTACAAGGCGGAGCCCAGAAAAAAAAACCCCCCTATTGGTTACCCACTCTTTCCAGACAAGCCCACTGTATACTCCATAAACGCTTCACAAAATGGCAGAGGGAGAACAGCCCATGGTAGACCGACCCATCAACCAGCCCGCCGCCGCCGCCGCCGCCGAAATACCTGCCGACCCGGCACCGGAGAGCCTATATGTAGGGGCCATCAACCCCCGTGCTTTGACCGAAGCGATCCTCGGCAAAAAAATCGACTGGAGTGACCCGGCATCAACCAAGATCATGACCGACACCCTGGAGACCGACTACAACGAGCTGTTCGACATGAAGCTCAATTCGCCAATCTATGCCGGATTGAAGCTCGGTCCCAATAACATGGCGGTGCCGCTCCCACTCAAGGAGCTGAAGATCTTGACACCAGAGGATCGCCTCCCCCCCACCCTCGGGACAATCCACACCGTGGGAGATTTGAAGACCGTTGGTGTCGACAACATCGCCTCTGTCGAGGTAGAGCATGCATTCCTCAAAAACGGGAAGCTGAATCTGGTCCTGGAAGCGCCCTCGCCGCTGAACAAGAAAATCACCAACACGTCGGTGACCCAGCAGATCTTGGACATAGCCATCCCTGTCGAGACAAGGGCACAGAGCTCTAATGTCAGCTGGACGCCCCCCGGCAACACCTGGCGCGACATGGGTATAATGTTGGAGACGGCAACGGACTACGACGACCCGATCCAGGGCGCTGTCGGAGACTGCTGGCTCATTGCCGCCTTGGCCGCCGTCGCCTGGGCCGACCCCTACTCCATCGTGCATCGCAATCGCCCCACCGGCTTAGCCGAAACGGACAGCGTCGACAGCATCCAATTCTACAGCAAACCAACCGGCCGCAACGCCCCGACAATGATGGTCGAAGTCACCGACAAGACGCTGGTTAACAGCTCGAGCCTCTGGCCTCCGTACTGCCGCTGCAGCCAACCGGGCGAGATCTGGCCCCAGGTGTACGAAAAAGCCTTCGCGAAGTGGTCCACCCAAAACACGACTGACGAACCGGACATCACGACGTTGTCAGGTGGCGATCCCGGTTGGGCAATGGCGCAGATCAATAACAAGACGGCGTACTATTATGACACTGCCTCGCACACCCCGGACCAGCTGTGGGGCATCGTCAGGGCGAATTCCTTGAGCTACAAGACTATCAGCCCCATGACAGCTTGGACGTACGGCTCGGGACCTCAGTACCAAGGGAGCAATATTGTTGCTAATCATGCTTATACGATCTTGGGATGGGCATACGATAATGGGAAGGAGTACATTGTTCTGCGCAACCCGTGGGGTTTCCTTGAGCCCACCGGACTGAATACTTACCAGGGTCTGCTCACCTTTTTCGATAACAGTTTCTGGCTCCCTATTAGTACGATTGGGAATGACGGGGTGTTTGCCCTGGAGGCACCTTCTTTCAAGCTCTATTATCAGACTTTGGCCGTTGCGAAGTAGGCCAAAATCGGTGATTGACAATGTACTCTTTCCTCGGGTAAAGGGATGCATGCATCTATGGCTCTCCCCGACTCATACACTCATTCAGAGAGGGAGAAATTATAGGAGGGAACTTGGTTTGGTATTGTGCTATCCATTATGTAGTTTAACTGCTGGTCTTATCAATTGGAGGATGGGTCGAGCATTCTCAGCGTGATAGCGAATGTTGATTGACTAGCAATAGCCAATCGAGGGTATCTCTGTCATACGACCTTGCTTAGGAGATAATGAAAGCCTTTCTCTTACATAATCGACCGCGATAACTCGAAGGGGCTCGAACACCATCGAGACCTAGCTTTCCACTGCTGGAGCTCAGAAGATGGAACGACAACGCAAGTTATGAGTATATGACAGCTGTAGAGGAGCTCGAACAGACTGCTTGTCGCTGGTAGCACTGGAAGAATGACTGCTCTCGAAGTGCTCACTGACATTACTTCTTCTACAGCGGGCAATCCGACCTTCGGAACCATATACTACACAGGCAGCCGTCTTCGAAAGATCCGGCGCGTAAGTCGTAGGAAGCCATTTTATGCTTGCGATGTTTTGGGCCTGCAAAAAGTCGTGAGAGAGAGGGTACTTGCACGAGCCAAGAAAAGCCGGCTCATAGTCACGTAAGCAATGTGGTGCAAGAAGGTGTTCAAAAAGGCGTCAAAGGGTGCCCAAAACGGCAGCTATTGTCCCGGAAATGACCGTTGTGACATAAAATGCACCACGTGTCGCGTGCCAACACTATTTAGGGCCTAGCTCTTGACTTGCTTTTCCGCAGGCAAGTCGGACAGCTGAATCCAACATGGAGTCTCTGATGGTTCAGCCTTCGCAATGACCCCCTTTCTCAGCAATTCCTAGAGCATTTGACTCCTCAATGCCTATTCTCGATAGATTCAAGAGCAAATTGAGAGGACCAAGAAGTGCGGCATCGGAATCTCAGCTGCAAGGCAGCGCCAAAGGCATTGGAGACACCGCCGCTGAAGGCGAACAGTTGACCATAGACAAACCTATTGGACCCAAAATTCTCTCTGATCCCGAAGGGCAAATTATCGAGTATGACTTTGCATCCATAACTAGAGCATGAGTCTGCAGGACTGACTGTAATTTCGTAGCATCATCTTTGTACACGGCCTCACCGGCCATCGCGACCACACATGGACCGCGGCGACGAAGAAAGTGCCGTGGCCGGAAGAACTACTTTCACGGGATATACCTGATGCGCGAATCATAACCTATGGCTATGATGCTGACGTCGTCCACTGGACACGGCCAGCCAGCCAGAACACGGTACGAGAACATGCGAGGAATCTAGTCAATGATTTGGCAGCCATCCGACAAAAAACACCCAAATCAGTCGGAAGGCCAATAATATTTGTGGCGCACAGTCTCGGTGGGCTCGTCTGCGAAGATGCTATATTCACTTGCAACAATCCGACTAGCAGCGCCCAGCGCGACATTCTCGACTCCGTTCGCGGCTTGATTTTTCTCGGAACGCCGCATGCTGGTTCCGATTTCACTATGTTCGCGACGGCAGTCGCCGATATTATTCGTCTCAGCCTCGTCAAGGCCCCCAATAAAAGCATCCTCCATGTCCTAAAGAGAAATTCAGAAGTCTTAGCTAACATCGAAAACGACTTCCTCACACTCGTACGCACTCGTGCAGAGGGTGGTAAGGGACATATTAAGTTGCATTCCTTTGTAGAGGAGTTGCCAGTGACTGCCACGGGCCATGTAAGTTTTTCGGCGACCTTAACGTCAAGCAGAGTCTGACAGGCTGCTAGCGTGTTGTGACGCCTGATTCCGCAACGTTGAAAGGCTATGACTTTGGCACTATCCCTGCGAACCATATGGAGATGACAAAGCTTTCTTCTCGAGGCACTGCTTACAACCGGGTGAAAGGCGTGTTGGATTCATGGTGTGAAGAGCTAAAGAATACCCATAGTATGATGCCAGCCCCATCGCAACAAGAATCATCTATGGTCTAATGCATTAAGGCTAGAGTCGTTCAAGGACTTAGATACTTCGCAACTAGGTATGGCTTTTCTAGGAAAACAATACCCGAGATTTTGAGCTGAAAATCTTTAGGACTTAACGAACCGAAGACAAAAGACCAAAAAGGTGCATTTCGAACACACTTGTGCGACCCTGAGTCGTCGGAGGCGCTAACTACAAACCAGACTGCTTAAAGTACCTTTACTTCGAAGAACTGGAAGCTCGCCAGCTCGAAATCAAGCCTGCAGCAGCGAATACATGTGCATGGCTTCTCAAGCATAACGCATTTCGAGAGTGGACTGCCCAAGAAAGAGGATTACTTTGGATCAGCGGGAATCCAGGGGCCGGAAAATCGACCTTACTGAAGTACGCCCTCCAGAAAATCGACGAACCAGCAGTTCAAAACGAGGTGCTAGTCCTCTCATTCTTTTTCCATGGCCGGGGTGCCGAGATACAAAGAACACCTCTCGGTTTCTTCAGGTCGATTCTTTACCAAATTTTGGCCGAGGCTCCCAGCGCCTTGTCGGAGCTTGTCCAGGCTTTCAAGAAGAATTGTGAAGAAAAAGGGAAGCCGGGTGAAAAGTGGAACTGGCGCTTGGAAGAATTGCAAGTTTTTTTCCGGTCATCGCTTTCTAAAATCTTGGAAAGACACTCGATCCGGATCTTTGTCGATGCACTTGACGAATGTGGGGAAAGTGTAGCTGTCGAACTAGTAGAAGAGTTCCAAAATCTCCTAGACTACTCTTCTACTAGGTCTAGATCGACCTTCAGCATATGCTTCACCTGTCGTCACTATCCTATCATCGAACTCAACAGCGGAGTAAAGATTTGCGTTGAGAGAGAAAACAGCAATGACATTACGACATACGTACAAGATCGACTTCGAAACGAAGAAGACCAGATAAGAGACATGATCATACAGAGAGCTTCAGGCATTTTCCAATGGGTTCGTCTAGTTGTCGATCGAGTTGTACTGCTCCGGCGGAACGGGAAGCCGGGGATTTTTATCAAGCAAGAAATCCAGCGAACTCCCAAAGATTTGGACAAGCTATATCGGGAACTCTTAGAAGGCAGCAGCCAGGAAGAGCGATCGGAGTTGCTTAATCTTGTCCAGTGGATACTCTTCGCCATTCGACCTTTGTCCTTGAATGAATTGCGCTTTGCTACGGCTATCGATCCTGATCTAGATTCACAGTACAAGTCACTGCGACAATACCAAGATGCAGGAATTCTCATAGAGAGCAATGACGAAATGGAGAGGAGGGTGAAGTCTATTTCTCGCGGGCTAGCAGAAATCCAAGTACACCATCGCACACGGATTGTGATTGTTCAGTTCATTCACCAGTCAGTCAATGACTTTCTCTTTAGTGACGGTCTCCAGATCCTTCTTGGTGATAGTTGGCAATCCATTGATTTGGCTATTGGTGCTGCTCATTATCAACTATCCAGGTCTTGCATCCGCTACATCGATATGGAAGAGATGGATCAGCGGGAAGGTAAAGACCTAGACGAAAGAACCAACTTCCCTTTCCGAAAGTATGCCACAACATCCTGGTTGCCACATATAGAACGATCTCACGCTAGAGGGATTCTCCAAGATGATCTATTGGATTACTTTCATTGGCCTTCAGACGACCTTATACGACGATGGGTCAAAATATACCACATGGTTGATAGGTACTCAAGTAATTGTCCACCCGAGAAAACAACTCTTTTCCACCTTGCATCAAGCCACGGCCTAATAAGTCCTCTATCGGCTGCTTTAGAAAGTTTAGACCACAGCAAGGTCGACGTCGACTCGAAGGACGGGGACGGCTGGACGCCGCTGTCGTGGGCCGCCGAGAACGGGCACGAGGCCGTGGCCAAGCTGCTGCTCGCGACGGGCAAGGTCGACGTCGACTCGAAGAACTACTATGATCAGACGCCGCTGTCGCGGGCCGCCGGGAAGGGGCACGAGGCCGTGGTCAAGCTGCTGCTCGCGACGGGCAAGGTCGACGTCGACTCGAAGGACAACTACTACGGTCAGACGCCGCTGTCGCGGGCCGCCGAGGAGGGGCACGAGGCCGTGGTCAAGCTGCTGCTCGCGACGGGGAAGGTCGACGTCGACTCGAAGGGCAAGCACGACGATCAGACGCCGCT